>VOFD01002738.1_pt1 | contig 72413 bp, 79 predicted proteins | sample 5384101 | NCBI WGS metagenome assembly VOFD01 (sample SAMN12384723, study PRJNA508395) | human gut metagenome | isolation source: healthy gut C | host: Homo sapiens
GCGTAGAGATTGGAAAAGGTTGTTTTTTAATCAATACTGCTCTTTGAATGCACATACTCTTATCAAGATAGGTGAAAATTGCCTTTTCGGAGAGAATGTGAAGGTATATGATCACAACCATGGTTATAAGGATTCATCACGTTTGATTAAGAATCAGGAATTTACGACTGAGCCAATCTTTATAGGCAATAATTGTTGGATATCATCTAATTGCATTATACTAAAAGGGGTGACTATTGGAGATAATTGCGTAATTGGTGCAGGATGCATTATATATAAAGATGTGCCTTCAAATAGCGTTCTTGTTAATAAACAAACTCTAAATATATTATGAACCAGAGAATTTTGTTTTTTATCAATTCAGAGGTGGGGGGAGCTGAGAAAATGAGCGTATTCATAAGCAAGATGCTTATTCGACATGGGATAAGACTTGATTATGTTATTATCAAAGATAAGTTGACGGCCGCATCAATTACAAGCTTCTTACCCAAAGGACATAATGTGGAAGTCGTTGAAGCAAGAAATAATATCGAAAAAATTTTATGTTTTTATAGACTTATCAAAAAAAATATAAACCAGGTATTGTTTTTTCCTCTCATCTTTCTATAAATGATAAGCTGTTATTGTTAAAACCTATTTTTAGAAAAGTCAGATTTATCATCCGATCTGACAATTATTATAACACTTATCGTCTTCTTAGTAAACTCTTTATTAAAATCACCTATCGCTTTACTGATACTATGATAACTCAAAACAAGGAAATGAGAGATGAGTTTATTCACCATAAAATAATGTCTCCTGCACGGATAATCACTTTGGAGAATCCTGTGGATAAAGAGATGATTGGGGCATATTTGAAAAATGCTGAGAATCCATATCCAAATGATGGAAAAATTCATATCGTGGCAGTGGGTAGATTTTCGCATCAAAAAGGTTACGATTATTTGGCTAAAGCATTTGCAATTGCGAAGCAAAAAAATAAAAATTGCGAATTATATATCATTGGAGCACATACAGGAAGATGGCAACCTGAATTTAACCGTTTTATCTCCCTCGTAAAGGAACTTGGTATAGAAAAAGATGTACATTGTATGGGATATCAATCGAATCCTTATAAATACATTAAGTATGCGGACTGCTTCGTATTAAGTAGTAGATGGGAAGGATTACCAAATGTTCTGGCAGAATCCCTATACCTTAGAACTCCAGTGGCTGCATTCAAATGTATACCAATTATAGAACGAATGGTTAGAGATAAGATAGATGGATATTTAGCCGAAAAGGAGGATATTACCGAGCTAAGCAACGCAATCATGCAGGCTGTAGAGCTTGGAAGAACAAACCCTGTGTATGCAGGTTCTAATGAGGACGATTTCGTAAAATTATTCATCAAACCATAAGATTACACAATGAAAGAAGTTACCATCATCGTGGCCACTCATAAAAAAAGTGAGATGCCGAGAGACAAAATGTATCTTCCATTGCATTTGGGAGCTGCAGGTAAAAAGAATCCCGATGGAAGTCCTTTGGAATTGGGCTATACAAAAGATGATACGGGAGAAAACATATCGGAGAAGAATGTGAATTTTGGAACACAGACAGGTCTTTATTGGCTATGGAAAAATGTGGATTCTGAATACAAGGGGCTAGTTCACTACCGGAGGTTTTTCACGATAAAAAAGGTCAGAAAAGACCGAATGGTTAAAGGTGCATTGAAATTTGATGAACTGAAACCTCTATTGAAGAAGTACAAGGTGTTTGTTCCTCGGAAAAGACGTTATTATATAGAGACGTTGTATTCCCACTATTCTCATACGTTCGACAAGAAACATCTTGATATATGTAGAGACTACATAGGCCTGAACACACCTGATTATTTAACCGCATTTAATAAGGTGATGAATCGCAGATGGGGTTATATGTTTAACATGATGATTCTTCGTACTGACCTAATGGATGATTATTGCAATTGGCTATTCCCCATATTGTTTAACGCCGCACGCAAGATTGATTCTACAGGGATGTCTGCTTTTGATGCTCGTTTTTGTGGGAGAATAAGCGAGATACTTTTCGATGTGTGGCTCGAAAAGAAACAAGAAGAAGGTATCGTATCTGCGAGAGAGATCAAAGAGCTGCATTATGTTGAGGACGTAGATTGGTTCTTTAAAATAAAGACTTTTATATACGCAAAATTATTTCACAAACCTTATAAAAAGAGTTCATAATGAGATTTGATTATGTAGTAGTAGGCTCAGGGTTAGCGGGCATTACCGTGGCTGAGCGAATAGCAACTCAGCTTCACAAGCGAGTGCTCGTCATTGAAAAACGTAGTCATATCGGCGGTAACGTTTATGATGAATACGACGAAGCTGGAATCTTGGTGCAAAAATACGGTCCGCACACATTTCACACAAACGACAAGGAAGTATTTGACTATATCTGCCAATATACTAAATGGCATGAATATCAGCATCGTGTGTCATACGTAGATGGGAACTTTGTTCCTATGCCTATCTCGCTTGAAACTATCAATCAATTGTATAACATGAATCTCTCAGAAGATGAGATGGAGGCATTCATTGAAAGCAGAAAAGTGAAGATTGACGAGATTAAGACAAGTGAAGATGTGGTATTGAGCCAGGGTGGTGTGGACATATACGAGAAGTTCTTCAAATATTTCACCATAAAGCAGTGGGGAGTGTCACCTGCGGAATTGGACAAATCTGTAATTAGTCGAATACCTTTCCGCAAAAACAGAGACACTCGTTATTTCACGGATCAATATCAAGGGAATCCACAAGGTGGTTTTACGCAGATGTGCTTAAACATGCTCAATCACCCAGAAATCAAGCTAATGCTCAACACCGACTACAAGGAGGTTATAAATGACCTTGAATACGATAAGCTGATTTACACTGGCCCTATAGACTATTATTTCGATTACGAGCTTGGCAAATTAAAATACAGAAGCATCAAGTTCATTTTCGAAACACACGATTGTGAATCCTACCAGCCAGTGGCCAGCACGCGTTGGCCAAAAGATTACGAATATACTCGGATAACGGAATTTAAAAAGATGACGGGGCAAAAGCATGACAAAACCACTATCTTAAAAGAGATTCCATGTTTTGGTGAAGAGCCATACTATACCTACCCTACATCCGAATGGAAAGCACTGGCCAATAAGTATAGAGAAAGGGCTACGAAAGAGAAAAATGTCATTTTCCTTGGTAGATTAGCCGAGTATAAATATTATGACATGGACGATGTGATTCGTAGAGCATTGGATGTTTTTGCGAATGAAATTTATTCTGATAAAAGATAGCAGAACAGCCATGATACTTCATGAAAAATCATTTTCTGCGGAGAATGTGATTAAGGGTATTGGAAAATGTCAATGCGTTAGCTTTGACATTTTTGATACCCTTATTAAAAAGGTGTGTAGCAAACCCAACTGACGTTTTTGCGAGAGTTGTGAGTGATTACAACAAAAACGCTCAGGTAAAACTTGACGCAAATGAGTTCATAAGACACAGAATAGAAGCAGGGAAATTCGCCGCCGAGCAAGCAATTCGTTCAGGAAGGGAAGAGCGCACATTGGACGAAATATACCAGTTATTGTATGAACATTACGGAGAAGAGATTTCAATTTTGAAACAGCTTGAAATAGAAAGAGAAATATCATGTTGCAAGCAGAATCGTGAAATGAAGAAAGTATATGATTGGTGCTTGGAAAACGGGAAAAGGGTTTTTATTTCATCAGACATGTATTTGCCTCAAGATGTAATAGAAACGATACTGGCAAATTGCGGTTATACAGGTTACGAAAGACTATTCTTGTCTTCCGTATTGAAAAAGAAGAAATATAGCGGAAACTTATATCTTCATATTATCAATACTGAACCCAAAATCAAGCAAACTTTTGTTCATATTGGAGATAACTTGAGAATAGATTATCTTGCAGCTAAACGTTGTGGGTTAAAGGCGATTAAAATCCCCAACAAAATAAATCGGAGCAAATTCGAACGACGTGGGTTAAGGCATTTAAAAGAAAGGCAATACAACAAGATTCAAAACATTATAGGGAATTTCTCCCAAGACGATTGGAACTTATATTTTCAGTATGGATTTGAATGTATCGGTCCAATGTTATATGGATTTACTACATGGTTACAAAAACGTGCTAAAGAAGTTGGGTGTGAGCAATTGTTTTTTTTGTCTCGTGACGGCTTTTTGATGCAACTAGCATATAACTTGATCTTCGGAAAAGATGCTTTGCCAAATAGATATATGTATACTTCTCGAAAATCTCTGTTCGGACCACAAGTCTGGATAGAGCCAAATCTCGAAGATATCTTAAAACAAGAAACTCCTTATCATTATTGGAATGTGGATGAACTATGTGAGATGTTAGACATAGACAAGGAATATGGTCGAAAAATTTGGTTTGAATGTGGAATTCCACAAGACGAAAGATTGATTAAAATGCGGCTATTGAATGATAACAGGGTGAAGGTGTTTTTTGCAAAGGTGAAGCCTATCATGATAGAAGCGTCAAAGAGGAAATTTAACCTGGCAGTTGACTATTTATCGCAGGAGAACTTTAAGGGTCATGTGGGAATAGTAGATGTAGGCTGGGCTGGCGCCATACAAAAATATCTTCAGCGAATTTCTCAATATGTGAATTGGAATATTTCCATCTATGGCTTTTACCTTGGCCTTAAACCCTTAACAGTTACTGGTCCCAACGCTGATTCTTACATACCCCAAAAAGAAAAGCCTTCTATTTTTTGTTCTAATTTAATGGAATATCCCTTTACGAAAGAAGAAGGTTCCACAAAAGGTTACCAGCGCAAAAATGATGGCGTAATTGAACCTATATTGGGCAAGTATGAATTTGACAATATGGATGACAAAGAATATACACATGAAATGCAACAAGGAGCTATGTATTTCTTGGAATTAATGGAAGCAGGATATGGCGCACAGTATATTGGTTGGGAAGCGGGTTATCATAATGTGAAAAATCTTACAAAACATCCAAGGCTTTCGGATGTACGACTGTTTGGACAACTATCCCATGTAAATCATGGACAGAGACATTATCTTGCCAAGCCAAAATCATTCACAAAATATTTACTCCACCCTCATAGATTAAAAATGGACTTAGCGGACAGCGGGTGGAAGATAGGATTTTTAAGAATGCTTTGTAAAATCCCCTTTCCTTATGATAGCATATTATCAGCTGTTCGACGGAATGCGTAGATAAACTTTTCCACTTTAAAATAATATCATAATGGACAAATCAAGGATAGTTTGGATAGACGTGCTCAACATTGTAGCTTGCGCAGGGGTACTTCTACTTCATTGTACCAACAGGGAAGTTCATCATTTCATGGGCATCCCATCGGTTAACTGGTTTATAGGATTGTTTACGCACAGTTTTGTATTATGGCCTGTTAATATATTCTTTATGATTTCAGGCTTTACACTTATGCGTAAATCGTTGATTTCCATTAGCAATCCATTGGTAGGGGTAAAATCATTTTACATAAAAAGGTGGCAACGGCTTGGAATGCCTCTCATTATATGGAATTTTTTCTATATGTGCCTACATATACTCACGTTGCACATGAAAGGAGATCCTTTAGAGACAGCATCTATGTCAGTGCAAAAGTTTGTGCTATTTGAATACAATGGATTCATGTGGTTTTTCGTACCACTGATACTGATATATCTTTCCATGCCATTTGTTGCTGTTCTCGTGATCAATTCGGACAGAAAACTGTTACGCCAATTCTTAATAATTGGATTGTTACTTAGCTGGATACCTCCATTGAGTGAAGACTTCACGGTGAGAAGCACATTGGCAGATATTTACTTGCTAGGACCACGATTCCTGTACTTTACCATATTGGGATATTACGTGGGACATTATGAAATAGATAAAGCCACTCGTAGTAAAATATATGCAGCTGGACTACTCAGCATGGTAAGCATATATATAGGCACAGCTCTGCTATCACTCTATGCGCCTGAGCATTATGGCTATTTTTTGTCTTACACCAATCTGCCTTGTACATTGAGTGCGGTTGCTGTGTTTTTGTTTGTGAAATACCACGACTGGCAACAGATTCTCTTCCGTCTTTGTATTAAACAAGAAAGTTTGGTTCGATATAGTTCATTGAGTTTTGGTGTATATTTCCTCTATGAAAAGCAAGACCGCGACTATCTTTTTGTGTGTGGAAACGAGTGTCTATCCCTCTCTATATCCTTTTCCCCTTGCAATACTGCATGACGGTCCAGTTCCGATTATTGTCGGAACAATGAACACTTATGTAAATTTCCTCTTCGAGATTAAAACTCAACCGGGTGTCCTACTCCGTCCGAAACGACAGCCACTTTGCGAAAACGGGATATAATCACCACAAATATATTGACCTTGTAACGGACGGTTATATCATGAGACAGCAGTTATGTTGGCTGCCGTAGAATGATCAGTCGGTTTGATATACTGAGTTTTCTGACTAAGTACATACCATATTGCAACAAGCATTTTTCTCGCAATAGCGACTTGCACTTTCATCTTGTTCTTTCTTCTTTCGATACATAGCCTGTATGAGAACTCTGCGAAGAATGAATTTTTCACACGTGCAGCTCCCCATGAACATTCAATCATTGTTTTTCTTACAAACCTGTTACCATGTGTTATACCTCGTGCCTTGATTTTGCCTGCGCTTTCCTCGTTACGGGGTCTTAGCCCCACCCATGACACCAGTTTCTTTGGTGTCTGGAAATGTTTCATGTCTGTTCCTATTTCTGCTATTATTGAGGTTGCGCTACGTTCTTTCACTCCCGGTATGGTCTGAAGGTTTTCAAGTTCTTCAGGGAAGCACTCCATGCATAGTTCAGTCATCTTTTCTTGTGCTTCGTCCTTGTGTCGTTGCTGCAATTCAATCTCTTCTACAAGCTGGTTTATAATGTCTATGTCGGTCTCGTTAACCACTCCGGTAAGTGCTTTCACCAATGTTTCTCTGCCATGCCTGTTGATTGTTCTTCCATGCAGTTTCTTCACAAGGACTTCCGCATCTGTCACACCTTGGGATATAAGTTCCACTATTGAACGGTATCCTTTGGAGTCTGTTGTGGATATATAATTACTGATTCTGATGTTGCACCTCTGGATGCATTGGTCAAGCTTGACCAGATTTCGGCTTATGGAAGCATTCAGGTCGAATATCCTTCTGTCATATTGACGCAGACGTTGAATTTTCTCATCAGGGACAAAGCTTGATGCTATCAGTTCTTTACTCAGGCAAGTAGCTATCCATTCGGCATCCTTCACATCACTCTTTTTGCCGGGAAGCTGTTTTATAAAATAAGGGTTTACCAAATGAAGTTTAACTGACCCTTCAAGCACTCGCCATATGGGTATCCAGTAGATACTGGTACTCTCCATTGCACACTCTTCTACACCTTGACCATAAGGTCGCGAAGTGTGACCAACTCTTCGGTAAGAACTCCGAATTTATGCTGGATTTTTTCTCCATTAGCACACAGAATACAGCAAAAAACACTATCTTTGTGTACGTCAAGACCGCAGACTATCTTCATAGAAGTATTTTTTATTGGGACACCAAGCCCGTTGGACATATGAGGATGGGGAAAACCTATGACCTCGTTTTTACCACAAAGATAGTCGCGGTCTTGACTTTCTTATCTACCGGGCGTAAAAAATCTGTTTTTTTATATACCTTTGATACAAGCCCTCGGTTTCAAGATACTCAATTATTTCGACATATTGGAGCAAGCGATACTTGTCCGTTTCATCATCATGTATATTTTATGTATTATTATAGTGTGGTTAATGAAAAAACACCTATAGTGAAGCGTCTTGTACCATAGATAATTTTATATTGTTTTTTTAGGTTATATGGGTAAAGTTGACAATAAAAAAATAGCTAAAAATACGCTATACCTATATTTTCGCATGATTCTGTTGATGAGCATTAATCTGTACGCCTCTCGGCTTGTCTTAAAATTGCTGGGTATTGAGGATTATGGTATATACAACATTGTAGGTGGCGTTGTGAATATGTTCACTTTTATGGGAGGAGCCATGACTGCCGCAACACAACGCTATCTCAACTATTATTTAGGACAAAATAATAAAAAGGATCTTCAGAGGGTATTTAATGCTAGTTTACGAATCCATTTAGTTGCTGCAATTATTATCGTGATATTATGTGAAACGCTAGGATTGTGGTTCTTGTATGATAAACTGGTAATACCATCGGAAAGATTTGATGCTGCATTTTGGGCATTCCAATGCTGTATCATTGCCACCGCAGGTGTTATATTGTCATACCCCTACAATGCCATCATTATAGCTCGGGAAAAGATGTCCGCTTTTGCATACATCTCCATATATGAGGCTACAATGAAATTATTAATAATTTATTTATTGTATGTCTCATCATTCGATCGTTTAATTGTATACGCAGTATTTTTCATGTTTGTTCAGTTGTCGGTTACTTTTATATATAGATTATATTGCCGCCGACATTTTGAAGAGACCAAGTTTATGTCGTGCGGCATTAACAAGAACTTAATTAGGGAATTAATGTCATTTTCAGGATGGAATTTCTTGGGAAACATCTCCGCAGTTCTTTTGCTTCAAGGAACAAACATACTCCTAAACCTATTCTTTGGTCCTGTTGTAAATGCTGCAAAAGGAGTCTCAGTGCAAGTGCAACATGTTATAAATCAATTTTTCACTAATTTCCAAACAGCGCAAAATCCACAAATAGTAAAAACTTATGCAGCTGGTGAATATACAGAGATGCATAAACTTATATTTCGGTCATCGCGAATTTCATTCTATCTGGCCCTTATTGTTATTATCCCCGTAACATATAAAGTCAACGCCATTCTTAGTCTATGGCTTGAAACTGTACCTAAGTACACTGGAATATTTGTAATTTACACTCTTTTGTTCAGTTTGATACAAACCATGTCCATGCCAGTTCACATGGGATGTATGGCAACAGGGAACGTGAAGAAACTGATGATGGCAACTTCGGCGATTTTCTTTATGGTGATACCTATCGGATATTTGGTTTTGAAATATTCAAACAATCCAGTTTCCATCTTCCAGCTAATGTTGGTTTTGTACATTTTCGCACAAATAATAAGGGTTGGTATAACCGCGAATCAAATTAAGTTCTCTCCCAAATTATATATCAAAAAAACAATACTGCCGATTTTGCTTACAGGCTCTATTAGCTTTTTGATTTGTGGTTTGCTATCAATTTTCTTTAGTGATAATTTTTGGGAAATAGTATGCTATTCGATTTGTACCACACTAGTGATTACATCTGTTTCGTATTTTATTGGTATGGATAAATACGAAAAGAATTATATAGTTATGATCATAAAAGATAAAATTCACAAACGATGAAACATTTAATAAAAGAATTCATTAAAAACGTTTTGTATGCATTAGTAGGGTTTTCATTACCCAATCAAAGAGTTAATGTGTACAAGACAATGATGGTAAACTTTAGACTTTTCGGAATAAACGGATTGAGAAAGTCCTGTGGTTATATACCGAAACACAAAGATTTATTCCCTTGGGAAAATAACTTTCTTGATGCCCCTTCAGTATGGTCTACTCACTATTGGAAAACTTGACCTTAAATCGCAAGGCATAACAAAGTTTAATAATAAAGGTGAGATAATCATACGTGGCTATGTTGAGATTGGCGGATGTTGTATTATTGATAATGTAGGAGTTATAGAATTAGATGGCGCAAATAGAATAGCGGATGGTTCTCAACTCTTTATTAGAGAAAAATTGAGCTTGGGGAAAGGAGCTTGGGTTGGTTTCCATGGCTTTATCATGGATTCTGATGACCATTTTACAATAGATGTGGAATTAAAAAAAGTGGCAAATAATAAGAGACCAATAAAAATTGGGAAAGGGTGTTGGCTTGGAAGTTCAACTTTTGTAAAGAAAGGTACAATCTTGCCTGATTATACAATTGTAGCATCTGCTAATGCGCTATTGACAAAAGACTATACAGGAATCCCTCCATATACTGTATTAGGAGGTTCTCCCGCAAAACCACTTAAGTCTGGCATTAGAAGAATTGAATTAGCAAAATTTGAACGTGAACTGAAGCATTATTTCAAAGCGAATCCAAATGAGAAGTACTATCAATGTGACGAAAATGCCAACATTGAAGAGTTGTGCACACAAGAAGGAGCTGATTCCTAAATTATCATAGAAAAGAAATCGCAGAAAGGTCAAATAGAATATTGGTTGAAAGTGTCTGATTTTAATGACTGAAAAAATATTTATTATTATGAAAGTTAAGAATCAAATGCCCCAAATAGTTCAAGGAGTATTCTCCGAGAAAAATTTAAGTATTTTGAAAAAACAGTCGATAACAGATACGGTTAAAGGCGGAGAATTGCGTTGCTTAGTGAAATTCCCTTTGTAGGAGGTCTTATAGGGGCTACTCCTGAATTATATCAGGGATATAGAGAAATGAAATTTTTCAAGAAACTCTGTACGGTTATACTGGAAATAAAAGACATCAATGAACAAGAGCATCATCGATTCTTGTAAGAGGTTGAAGAAAAGGCAAAAGACTTTTCAGGGAATATATTGATGAATAATGATAGACAGACTCGACAATATCAACAAAGGTACTGTTTTGGCAAACTTGATACACGCTCGTACAGATGATAAAATCTCTATCGATGATTTCTTTCGGTTAGTTTCTATTTTGGAACGAATACCTTATACAGACTTGGACAAGCTTATTGCTTTTAACGAACCATATTATGACAACTCAGGTGTTACTGAATTGTTAAATGTCACAGGCGCGATAGATGTTTGTGTCATAGACAGTAATCCTGATTCCCCTAACCTATATGAGCTAACTACTTTGGGAAGGAAATTGGTGCAGTGTGGGTTGAAAATAGATGTAGCAAACACGTCTCACAACGGAACTGCCGTGCAAATGACATGGAATGAAGTGTAATAATGTTAATTATAAAAATATAACTAATGAAACATTACGATTACCTAATAGTAGGTGCTGGGCTGTTCGGCTCTGTCTTTGCCTACAAAGCCATGCAACAAGGCAAGAAATGCCTGGTGGTTGACCGCCGCCCGCACTTGGGCGGAAATCTTTATTGTGAAGATGTGGAAGGCATCCATGTGCATAAATATGGAGCGCATATCTTTCATACATCCAATAAGCAAGTATGGGATTTTGTTAATTCGATAGTTGAATTTAATCGCTACACTAATTCGCCCGTGGCGAACTACAAGGGCAAACTGTACAACCTGCCTTTTAACATGAACACATTCTACCAGATGTGGGGCGTGACAACACCGGCCGAAGCCAAGGCGAAGATAGAAGAACAAAAAGCTGAGGCCGTGGCACGGATGCAGGCAGACGGCGTGACCGAACCACGCAACTTGGAGGAACAGGCGCAAACGCTTATCGGAAAAGATATTTATGAGAAGCTGATTAAAGGCTATACTGAAAAGCAATGGGGACGGAAATGTACGGAGCTTCCGGCTTTCATCATCAAGCGTCTACCGGTGCGTATGGTGTTTGACAACAATTATTTCAATGACAAATATCAAGGTATTCCCATTGGTGGATACAATGTGTTGATAAATCGGTTGCTAGAAGGAGCGGATGTGCGGTTGGAGTGTGATTTCTTTGCACACCGTCAAGAGCTGGAGGCTTTGGCTGACAAAGTTGTATTTACCGGTGCCATTGATGAATACTACGGATATAGGTTTGGCAAGTTGGAATACCGCACGGTACGATTTGAGACGGAAACATTAGACACACCTAATTACCAAGGCAATGCGGTGGTGAACTATACGGAGCGTGAAGTGCCTTACACACGTGTCATCGAGCACAAGCATTTCGAGATGTTTGGCGAGGAAGTGTATCAATGCCCGAAGACAGTCATTTCGAAAGAGTACAGTTCGGAATGGACCGAGGGCAGCGAACCTTATTATCCGGTGAATGACGAGAAGAACAATACACTCTACTTGAAATACAAAGAGCTGGCAGGCAAGGAAACGAACGTTATCTTCGGCGGACGGCTGGCAGAATATAAATATTACGACATGCACCACATTGTGGAAAAAGCATTGTGTTATTTTGAATGACGTAAGATTCCGATACCGGAGAAGCAATGGCTCAAATGGCGAATGGTCCAATCATGCAATTTCCCAGTGACTTTTGTTATCGCATTCCGTTTAAACAATGGCAAATGGGAAATAAATGAACATGATGCAGAAATAGATATAGATATTTCAGTTTTCCCTGTGCTGTAAAAGTGAAAGCTTTAGAAACTTCATCATATACAAATTTGTGAATCTCCCCAAGTATTCCTATTTTTGTAAACAGACAAATTGGTGGGTTTGTAATTCTTAGTTCCTATGTTTGTAATGTGCTATCTTTCGCTAGCACATTACAAACATAGGAACTGAATATCCTTTACTCAAGTTTCGGATTTAGAATATTTCGATGAGAAGTAAATAAAAAAGGCTTTGAGAATTTCTGTATATAACAGAAATTGAGTAAATTAGTAGTGCCCAAACGACTAATTCCACATCTCAAAGCCATGAGCAAATATACTAATATTCCGTCAGAACTCAAGAATTTTTTCAGTGAAAAACGAAAAAGTTCCATCATGGATATGTTTTCCACCCTTCTTGTCTCCCTCCGTTTTGACAACCGCAGTCTGGGCGGTAATAAAAGGAGCAACTGCCAACTGACCAATCTACAGGTATTCCAACTTATCGTACTGATGCCATTCTTTGCCATAAAAGGTTTCTCACATTATAAAAACTCCATACTCAATCGTATGTTTGGCGGCAGAAAGGATGTGTTCTATTCATTCATGGCACAGGACCATATCAATTGGCGCAGGCTGATTTACCGTATGTCCGTTACGCTTGTCTCTTCCGTCACCTGCCGTAAGGATTTCAAGAAGAGTCATCTTCCGGCTGTTCTTATTTATTTCATGTGTTATAACTATGATCATCTGCTGGATTACAGGAAAATTTTAATTAATACAAAAACACCCGACTTTACATTCTTGGATGTAAAATCGGGTGTTTGTTTTGTAAAATATTGATTTTCAATATTTATTGCGGTGCGTACGGGACTAACCACCTCAAATTTAATATTTGATATTCAGTAAGTTGTAAAACCATCTCTGAAAAAGGCTCCCGATTTTGCACCTATATAGCCTCTATATTCTTCTGTTAGGAATTTGCCTTATTCCGTTTGGCAAATATACGAAATTTTGTTGATATGGCAATGATTATAAGGGGAAAAGTATGAACTTCAATAGAGAATAATGATATACCCCAAGGTCTACATCAAAAAAAACCTGCCCTATGGGCAGACCTTATTAGTTCCTTTTATAGCGCAGTATGAAAATCGTAATTAACAAGTGCACTGGATATTTCAATGCAAAGGTACAACTATTTTTTTGATGAGCCATAAGAAATCCAATATCTTCACAATCAATCAGCATCAAGAGAATATTCAAACGAGGTAAGTATCTTAATAATTATGAATTTATTGGATGCAATTGCCCATGAATTAAGACTATTTCTTAACTTTGTTTATTAAGATAGACGCAAATAGCATTTTATACTTTTATAAAAGAACAGAATTGTGTATGGCTTCATTGCATATTAAAAACTTTGGTCCTATATTGGACTCAACGAAGATAGAACTGACTCCATTAATGGTGCTCATTGGTCGTCAAAGTTCCGGTAAGAGTACCTTTATGAAGGTGCTCTGCTTCTGCCGTTGGGTTGAAAAAAAAATTATGGTCTCGACGGATGATATAGTGAGCCAATATACTCACTATAACCGATTCATAAAAGATTTGAAGTCGTTTCATAGGCTGAACGATGAATACTTTAGGGCTGATACAGAACTGAAGTATGATGGAGATGTCATTAGTATTGAATATACAGGCATAAACGGTAATGCAAAGATTGTACGTAAGAAGTCCTTTGCAGAAAAAAGGTATAACAGTAAACTGTGTTACATTCCAGCTGAAAGAAATCTTGTATCGGCTATTCAAAACGTAGATAAAACATACAAAGCTACGGGCAGGGATGTCCTTTTCAACTTTATATATGAATGGGATGAAGCAAAAGAGCCATACACTAATGAACATCCTTTCAAATTGGCTGCTACTGGAGGTTTCAGCTATGTGAATAAGTTTGGCGCAGACGTGTTGGTACGGGAAGACGGTAGCGAAACGCCTGCTTTTTATGCTTCCAGCGGAATGCAGAGTGTGATGCCAATGGATGTGATGGTGAACTACATTACAGATTGCGTAGGGAAAAATGCCTCACTTTCGATGCGTGAACGCAATGAGATAAGTGAAACAGATAATGATTATGCGGTCCGCAGGCTGTTTTACCAATCTGCCCAACTGTTCATAGAGGAGCCCGAGCAGAATCTGTATCCTGAGTCTCAAAAACTTGTTGTAATGAGTATTGTACGCTCGCTAAAAAAAGCTTTGGAGAACGGCTCAGAACAGAGCCTGGCATTAGTAACCACGCACAGCCCATACATTATGTCTGTGATGAATGTGCTTTTGCTTGCAGCCATTGTCACAGAGAAAGGATTGAGGCAGGAAGTGATAGACGGAGATAGTGTCTTGCCTTCCTCTTCCATCTCAGGCTATTTTATTGACGAGAACGGTATTTTCCAAAATATTCTCGATGCTGAAGTGCCTATGCTCAGTGGCAACGATTTGGATGGAGTATCAGACTGGGTGGATGATAGTATCAGTAAGTTGAACGAAGTCTTGTTTGCAACAGTATGAAGCAGAAAGCAGTGACATATAAATCCACCCACGAACAATTGGTTGCTGAAGGCTTCTCTCCAGAACAGGCACTCATGGTTCGAACCAAGGTTAGTACGGTTGAGAAAGGCAAACGATATACACTTGTGACGGCAGGGAGGGAGAAATCTGTGGTATATGCTGTGGATGGCAATATCGTGAAAGAGGGTCAACGCTGTGACAAGCTGATTCTTGTAAAGCGTTCAATAAGTGGTGTGGAACCTGAACAATGGACAGAAACTTTTATTGAACTGAAAGGTGTGGATACGAACCATGCCATTGATCAGTTGCGTGAAACTCTGAAAAAATCCATTTTTAAGCACCCCTCGAATGATGTAATCCGTGCCCGCATCGTAGCACAGTCTTTCCCTTCAAACAAGTCTAATCCTGCAATGGAAAAAGCGAAACAAGAGTTTCGTAAAGTTTATAATTGCGACCTCCGGGGTATGAAGTCTGGTCAGGAAGATAAACTTTAAAAATCATAACTGTAAACTTGTTTCTATTTGATTATTATAACTATGGACATTCAGTAAATACTATAATATTAGCCAACTGATTCATATACAAAGTATTATGAATTAGTTGGTTTTCCCTATCTTTTAGGTATTCCCCCGAAAATAAGGTTTGACGGCCAAAACGGGGGAAATACATTAACCAAGATATAGCTAAGATACAAAATATTTCGGAAATTCACCCGACTCTAGGCTCTACAGAATTTGATATTCTGGAAAAATATCGCAAGAGTTTTGATGAGAGTGAGCTTGGCAGACTTCATTCGGTCTTTCCGTTTGAGCGTATGGCGGAAACCTCCGGTCTGTCTGAACCCCATCTGGGCCGCAGGAATATATTCAGTCCCTGTGCAAAGATCGTCCTTATGGTCCTGAAGGCATACACCGGCTTCCCTGACAGGTAACTGGTGGAACATCTCAGCGCAACAAATATACTGATGTTGCGACATCCTATCTGTCCTACTGCAAGAAAAGAAAAAAGAAGGCTTCGAGGACAAGAATGCTCAAGCGTCGTATGATCAGACTTCTTGAAAAGCTCCTCATACAGAGGGATGAGATTCATCGGGAGTACGGAACCTTACTCCGCTATACCTGGGATTACCAGAAGCGTCTTTCCATCATCAGAAAGGTTCTTGTACAGGAAAAGGAAATGTTTGTAGGCGGAAGGTCAGTGACCGCATCGTCAGCCTTGACCGTCATTATGTACGTCCCATTGTAAGAAGTAAGGAAACCAAGTCCGTCGAGTTTGGTGCAAAAGTGAACAATATACAAATAGACGGCATATCGTTCATCGAACACATCTCGTTCAAGGCTTTCAACGAAGGTATACGCCTGAAGGACTCTGTATTCGCATGCAGCAGAGACTCATGCATGTGAGGGTAAGATGCGTGGCTGCCGATTCCATATATGCCAATAATGCCAACAGAAAGTTCTGTACAAAATATGGAATATCCACATCCTTCGTACGCAAGGGAAGGGTGGCCAAGGATGAATCCTTGAGAAAGGTTCTCAGAAGGGAACTCTCCAAAGAAAGAGCCATCCGGCTTGAAGGCAGCTTCGGCACTCAAAAGCAACGTTACTCGCTCTCAAGGATAAAGGCACGGAACAGGAAGACGGAAATCCTTTGGATTTTCTTTGGAATACATACGGCAAATGCCATACTGATGATAGATAAGGTCAGGAACAAAGCGGTAATAGCGGCATGATATGATTTAACTGAAAAAATCAGAAGAGGTTATCAGACTTCTTCCGAAGTGTTATGTCCTAACGGATAAGAATATTTATGAAACAAGAATAATTACAATAAAAATGGCATAAGGAGTCATTGTCATCTATCATCTCCATATGCCATTTATTATTTTTTACATTTACTGAATATCCCTAACTAAGAGATACTTAAGGGAACGTATAATAGTTTTTCTAATTAGAATGAATGATAGCCGAATGACTTTTTCAATATTATTGGTTGTATAACTATGTTTTATGGCAATCTTTTGTATTTCAGATTTCTGAAACTCAAATTTCATAATAGCAATCCTTTTGAATTTCTAACAAAATTTTTTTTCATTTGCTCGCTCCCTTCTGGGGTAATAGCACTAATTTTTAATGGAAAATCATCTAATATGATTTCTTGTCTGTCATTAAACACATTAGCAAAAGATTTTCTTCCGAGAATACGTTTCTGATAATAACATCTGAGTATGTATGTTGTCCACTCACGTACATTACTTATGTTGAGTGAATAAATCTTGCCATCTACTTTTATAGCAACATTGCCATATTCTTTAACTCCTGTTTCTGATGATTCACTTAATAGGGGAATAGTCCTTACAATATTTGCATCTGACGCCATTCTTCCTGTATGTAAGAATTTCGATCTATATGCATATAGTTTATGAAACACTTTACCAAGATGTTCTCCTAAAAACTCAGTAGATAAGTTACGGACTCTATCCGCAATCTTATAAATAACAGCTCCACATTCTTTACACGTTTCGTGATTTGTCTCTGTGGCTGTTGCACATTCTATAGCAGACAAATACGACATAAGTGCTGATGTCATATGTTCTACCTTATTTCGTTGGTCTCTTTGGCTTAAAGCAATAGTCCCAAATGGAATACTAGCAATTGCAATATCCCCTATTCTCAATTCGGTTTCAATACCAATCTGTAAATGCTTGCACGCAGAGATGAAAAATTTTTCAACCTCACATCTTTTTTCAAAACGACCAATTGATAGAATATTTTCATTTATAAATTTATATGCGTAACTTGAGATACAAATTTGCCAATTGTCAATAGCAGGATAATAGTCTATATAGTCATCAATGAATTGGGATGAAGATTTACTTTCTAGCAATAGTTCATTTTCTATCACGGTAAACTCATCAAACGAACAATAGATGTTTGTTTCAACAGAAAGAAATGCACATATTTCATATAATCTTTCAAGCGCCTGTTGTTCTGCCTCGAACTTATCTATTGCATTCACATAAAAACAAAGATTGCAACCTCCATCGCTCGGTGTAATACAAAAATTGCTTGCATTATACTCTGCAAAACGTATATTTTTTAATTTTGCAAATATTTTCGCTTTACATAAAAAACTTTTTGTTTTGTCCATATTGATTTTAGCATCATTAATTAAAAGCCTAAGTCTTTTTATTTCATCATGTTTCAGTGCAGATGTAGGACGCATTACTAATAATGAATCTATATCTCCTTTTCGGTGATACTCTAAAGCGAAGTATAATTCTCCGATAGTTGTTTGACAAAATCCAAGAACAGAAACTGCACTCTTTTTCCCAATGAACTTTCCTGGGAAATATGCCCAAGGTGCTCTATCTACACTATGATTCGGACAGATTTGCGTATTCACTTGATTCCATAATGAAACCAAAAACTTATTTGAGGCAACATAGCCAGATGTATTGACAACAATTTTTTCAAAATCCTTCTCTGTATCAGCAAACATTTGTGTTTGTGTCAGTTCAAAAGGAAATACATAAGATATAATCATTTTAAGAGCCTGTTTAAATTTTAAAGTTTGATATTGAAAGAGTGTTTCTTCTTTCCGCGAAAATGATTATTTTTAAGTTACCACACTTGAAATAATTATGTATTCGACGGATTTAGAAGAAACACAGTGGCAAGTTATCAAGAAAATCTTGAACCTGCAAGAAAGTAAGCGAGAATATGATTTGCGTGAGATATGGAACGCCATATTCTATCTCGTCAAGACGGGTTGCCAATGGCGTATGCTCCCTTCCCATTTTGCTCTTTGGGAGTTGGTTTATTACTATTACCGCAAATGGTCTTCCTTAGGCGACTTTGACTTGCTGCTGAACAATTTACGCGAGAAAGTGCGTGTCAAGAACGATCAAAATGCCGAGGCGAGCGTGTGTATTATGGACAGCAAAAGCGTCCGTTGGGGCGATAACCGTTCACTTAATGGCATTGACGGCAATAAAAAGGTAAAGGCATCAAGCGCCATATCGTTATCGACAAGAATGATTTCCTGATAGCCGTCATGGTAACAATCGCTTGCGTGCACGGCGGAAAGGCCGCTTACCTTTTGGACAGATGTTTGAAGGGACTTTGCTGTATTTGCACAATGTCCATGCTGCATGTCTTATGTTGGTTGATATGGTTGTGGAGTCCAACGCATAGATTACATTGTCTATGGTTATTTCGGATAGCTTGACCTTTGAATACATGGGTCTTACCAATCCTATGAGATAAATCCCCAACCCCTCAAAAATACGATAATCCCGATTTTCGCTGGCACGTGACAACGATGTGTGGTCAACTGTTTTTTGAAAACCGAGATGATATAGAATTTTTTGAGTGATCCTCCAGACATAGGCATATGTCTCGTAGCGAATCACACCCTGTCAACTGCCCGAAGAGCAGATGAAGGAGGTGATTGTAACTATTGAGATTCTTTGCACGCCAATCTCCTTTATACAACCTTACAAGTTTATCGAACTGGTAGCGTGGTATAAATTCGATTACCTGAGAGAAAATATACTTACCCTGATTCATAGTCTTGATGCGTTGGAACAGCAAGACTAATAAATCTATTTCAAATCAAAAAATCAATGGACTTTTGGATTTGACTAAATACTAATATTTTAATAACAGTGGTTAGATTTTTATCGCACCACTACTATTTGATTAATGAATGTCCTTTAAGGGAATGATAACGCTCTAATTTTTGGGACGTCTGAGATATATCCATACTTAATGTTTAATGCAAAGATACGGTTTTTATTTTGATTGCACATCATTCTAAGTATATAATCTACTGAAATAATTCTTCTTCAAATTGATGAAAAGTAACATTGTATTATAATCCATATTTCTCTTTCTTACAGCAAATCTAGCCCCCTGCCTTTGGATTGAGCAAGGCCATGCCCCGTTGGGGTTGGCCGGGAAAAAATCATCCTCGCTTCGCTGCGGTATTTTTTCCCGCCAAGCCTTGCACAATCCCGGCAGGAAGCAACCTTGCACGTAAGAAACAGAAATACTGGCTCCGGGAGCCGGTCATGTCTAACTGTATAAAAGATAGCAAATATGAGAACAGAAGTAAGCCAAACGAGAATTAACGGCAAGTATCCTACAGGCAGCGTATATTATTTCGGAATAGCATATCCTGTGCGTGAAGTGGACGGATATAAGGTCTCCACGGAACGGCTGGAAGCCAGACTGGAATTTGACGGTTCTTTGCTGATGGAAGCGGCCGGAATGCTGGAAGAATTCGCCTGTTTCCTGAGCGATGAGGACATTCACGCACTGAGTGATAAAGAAATACTTGAAATCATCCATTCATAAAACAAAGTAATATGGAATACAAAATCGCCATTGAAGAACTGCTCCGACGTGTAGTGACGGTGGAAGCGGAAAATCCCACACTTGCCGTATATGAAGTGGAGGAGGAATATAATTTAACAAGACACGTACTCTCCGAAAAAGACTTCATCGGTGTTGATATCGTGTTGGCTCCCGAAGACAAGGAGGCGCAGGAATATTTGAGCAACGGCACTTTCCGCAGTTTTGTCGAAAAACGTTTTAGCATCCATTCAGCGGACTTTCCTTTGATAGACAAGGTCCGTTTCGTATTCGGCAGCATGGACAACGCGATTTATGAATTTAGCAAACGGGCAAGCAAGTCCTCTTCAGAAGAAAAGGAAATCTGGCTGCTCTACCGTTGCGATGCCTGGCTGAGCACGGCCAGCATGGAACTGGTCGCCCCCTTTTCCTCCAAGGAAGCCGTGACGGATTACCTGGCAGGCAACCGCAAGCGCTTCCGGCTGACACAATGGGACCTGGACTTCTTCCGGGAAAACAACCAGACCCAACGGGGCGGCTCCAATTACATTGTTTTCAGCCACAGCCTCGATCCCGAGTCCGAGCCCCAGCCGGCTGACACGGACGATGCCTTTTACAAAAAGCCTTTCCGCTATGGCACTACCGTCCTGACCCGTTACGACCTTGAAAACCTTTCCTGCCCGTTCTGTACAAAGGATACGGATGATGAGGCAATGCGCAAGATAGTCCGCCGTATGCACCGGAAGATTAACGGACGGATAAACGGTAATGCCGGTGAGACACCGGATATGGAAGCAATCCGTTTGGAGGAGATGGACGAGGCGGCGGCGTATTTTAATGTCCCTTACTATGAAGATTTGCAGGAATGACAATATAATTAAAACAGGCAAATATGAGTTATCAGATAATTACCCAAATGGTTTATAACGCCCATACCCACCAAATAGAAACGTGGCAGCATTCCAACAATGTATGGCCGAGAACCGACCATTTCCATACACTGGACGTACGTACGGACGAACAGCTGTTCCGCTTCATTACCCTGGTGGCGGAAGGCTCGTGGCAGACACGCAAATGGCACAAGGAATTTGAAACGCTGTTCCGGGAATACCCCGAACTGCGCATGGATTCCTACCGGGATGAACTCAGGGGCAAATCCTGGCCGGAATATTGCGCCGTTCGCCGCAAGTATAAGGAACTTGCCTGGAGCAAATGCGGGGAAATAGCCGCACGTTTCAGGCAGCTTGTCAAAATAAGGCTAGAAGAAAAATAACGGAAGGGCGACCGCAAGGCCGCCTTTTTTCATTTATGCACTTTCATACACATTATGTACGGGAAATCAAATCCTGCCGTACACAGGTAACTCCGATGAAGAAAAAACTGACAATGGAATTGGTGAAATCACTGATGGAAGAATCCTATACGCTGGTATGGACGGACTACCGGGACAATCTTGACGGCAACCGCGGCCTGCTCCAGGAATGCCTGAATAAGAGAAGTCCGGAACCTCTTTGGGAAAAGGCGGAAGAATGGTGCTGGGATTCCGAATGGGAGGCGGTCAAAGAGATTATGGAAAAGCTCAAGGAAAGATGCGTCCTTTTCCATGATTCCGATGAGGAGGAAGTGGAATCTTTCTTTGAGGAACACGACGATGAGATACGGGGCGAGATTTATGCCCGTGATGATTCAGACGTTTTGATGGAGCTGATCAAACATACGGATGACATTCCGGTCCGGGTGGAGATGCTTTCCGATTATGACTGCATCAATTCCAACTGGTGGGAATCACAAGGAGGGTACCGTTACGAGGAGTCCTATTTCGGTGACATGGTGGACGCCTTGAGGCTCAATCCTGCCAGGGTAAAGAAGATGCTTGTGGAAAAGGGCTACACGGTACATGGCTGCTTTCCGAACAGGAAAAGCCGTGACGGTAAGGAACAGGTGTCCTACGAACATTTCTATCAGGAACTTATCAATTCCTGTTGCGGTGCGAACTTGCTGACCTATATCGGGAAAGTAAGTCTAAAAGACCTATATGACATCGGATTCTCATTCAAGGGAGTCATTATCCCCAAAGGTAACTATTGCGGCATATTCAGTTCCATATACGGCGGCGGCAGCCTGTTCGGAATGGAATTGCAACAGGATGTAAAGTTGGAACTGAAACCAAAAGACCGTTACGGTTTCCGCTTCAGGCTTGACAACGAAAAGTCAGAGACCGAATGTTCCATTCAACATGTATATGGAGCATGTGACTCCTTCTTCGGTGAAACATTGAAGATTGTCTCTTGACCAATTTGACAATCATTGTATAATTCTCAAAAGCGGATAAAATGGAAAATAAAACAGAGCCAAGACGGGCAGGAATGTCTGAAAGCAGACAGGGCTATTTTGAAGAAGAATTGTACTGTTCCGGCAACAGCCCTTTGCAAAGTGCACTTTGCGATAAGAAACTGGAGGAAATAAAATCCGGTTATGGTGACAGTGAAGTATGTATGGGTGAAATGCTGGCATCCGTACCGGCGGACGGACTGACAGTGGAAGAAGCGTTCTATCTGTACATACGGGCCATGCAATGGGCTGAGGGAGACCGCTTTTTCCGCTGGACATATGACGGGAAGGAAGAACGTTTCTGAAGTGAACTATATAGAACCTCAAATAGAAGAGTTATGAATATTCAAGCAGAAAATGCAGTTTCCAGTTTTTTCTACTATATGTGGAATGCCTGGAGCCAGGAAGAGTGCAGGATTGTGTACGGGAACATGTCCCGTCATTTTTGGGAAAAATGGTGTATGTTGTCTGACAAAGGCGTATTCGGCGCGGCTGAACGCTTCTATGCGGAGTTGTCGGACACATATCGGCGGCCTTTAGTAGAACGGGCCGTCAGCCTGTATGACGGCAAATCACTCCGAAATATGCGGACATGAACCCCTGACATTCTATTTATATTTCTCTTTCTTATAGCAAAGATAGCCCCGTGCCTTTGGATTGAGCAAGGTCAGATTGGCTGGGAAAAAATCATCCTCGCTCCGCTGCGGTATTTTTTCCCGCCAAACCTTGCACAATCCCGGCACGGGACTACCTCGCATATAAGAAACAGAAATACCGGCTCCGGGAGCCGCCCGTATCAAAAAAATGAAAAATATGGAAACTGAAAAGAATCAAGAGAAAATAGGCAGAAACTACCTGTGCTATTTCGGAGTCAGGTATCCGGTCCGGGAAGTGGACGGATGGCATGTATCCACAAAACAGTTTGAGTCTGTGCTGAGACGTGACAGCCTGCTCCTTATGGAAGCGATAGACATACTGGAAGGTTTTTTCTATTTCCTGGATGAAGAACTGTTCCATTCGTTGAGCGACGAGGAAATATACAGGCTTATCAACAGGTTATGACCGATATGAAAACGATAAGATAAAAAGCCCGACAGGACTTATGTTTAACTAAACCAACAGAACAATGATGACAACAACGACACCGAAACCCCGTGAAGGACAAGTAGCGGGCTTTCCGAAAGAACAGGCTGTCATGCTCACGGAGAGCAATGCCTATCGTGCGAAAAGCATCAGAAGGACGGGGACGGACGAAGCTCCCGTCCTTTTTCATTTCCGGAAACGCTGTATGGGAATGCATTCGTATGTACATACCATAGAGGCGGCAGACGGGACAGAACGGGAAATCCGCCCGTCAGATTTCAAGGACTGGGAAATTACCGGATGCAGATATCCCGGCTATCTGGAAGACCTGTATGGCAGTGCATGCAGCGCCTACCGGTGGAATTCGTTTGACCCGGAAGAGCGTGCCCAGACAGACATCTGTCGCCATGAGGAGCAGTTGTGTGCCGACCTGACTTCCATTCCCGAAGAAAAGCGGGAACAGTATAAGGAAGGCTACCGGAAGCGCCTTGCCGGTTTGTTCGGCAGCCTGTCACGGTGTGCGAGCCCGGCTGTGACCGGACCGGCAGGCTTCGACCGCCGGAAACAGGAAAAGGCGGAGCAGGCCTGCCAGAACAGGCAGGAGGAGTTTGAAAACTGGCGGGAACGCTTCCTTGCCGCCATGAAGCGGATGCAGGAGGAAGCCCGTCCGGAAGAGGAGAAACTGGAAGCCGCCTGGAAAAGCCTGAAAAGAGACATCGCAGACAGTGTCCGGACCATTCACGAACTGGATACCGGGAAAATCCGTGGGTATAACCGGGCGCTTTTTGTCAGCAGCATCCTGAACAAGGTAATGACCTACGTCAACCGGGGTGAAGTGGAAACCGTACAGAAAGCCGTCGATTTTATCCGTATCTGTAACGCAGGCGTGAAGAAACCGGTCATTACCCCGCGCAACCGTTTCTTCCAGTTCCCCGAAATGGCGGTCCGCGTACGGGAGAAAATGCAGGCTTCCAGGCAGGAGGAAAACAGTGAAATCCTTTTTGAAGGAGGCAGGCTGGTGTGGAACCGACAGGCCGACCGGTTACAGATCCTTTTCGACGGCATCCCCGACGATGCCAGACGCAGGGAGCTGAAGTCGAACGGCTTCCGCTGGTCCCCCAAGAACAAGGCGTGGCAACGGCAGCTGACCATGAATGCAGTGCGGGCGGCAAAAAGGATGTTGAACCTTCAAGACGTATAGAATATGGATAGTGTCAAAAAATATGTGGCAGATTCCCGGTATTTCCGGGGAGATGTCCTGACCGTCATGTCTGACGGAGTACATTGTGACGGTTCCGGACACACCCTCATGGAATTGCGTGAAAAGGAACGCAACCCGTACTTGTGTGCTTTCGGGGTGAAAGAGTTGCGCAAGAAAGGACGTATCTATATGGAATCTCTCTGTACACTGTTCAGAGAAATCTCCCCGGAACGGTACGAGGAACTGTCGTTTTATTCAAACATCCGTAAAAACCGCAATAGTTTCTTTGAAGCGGAGCCTTATTATTGGGAGTTGCATGACTTTTATTTCAAAGTGTCCGGCCGGTGCTTTACCGGTATCCGTCCTGTCAACCTGCCCTACGAAGAACTGCAGCGTCAGATAGGCGAACATTACCGGCGTGTCACCTGCAGGCCGGAAATCCGCAAATGGAACATCGCCGTTTCCGGAACGGACGGGAACGGCGGAAGAATGGGCACCGCCTATTTCTTCGTGACAGACAAGGGCTGCCAGCGCTTCATCTGCAACCTGACCGTATCCGGAGAGGCGGAATCCGTTCAGGAGGCACGCAAGGATGTCGCCCGTATCCTTCGAAGCCTGCGCAGGCATCATTTCACTTACTATGCAGGAACGGAAGGCATCGATGACCTGGACCGGTTCATGGATTATATGGAAAAGAACGATTATACCTTGCTGTCAGCCGGGACATTCTTCCAATACCCGATAAACAGGGAGTCCGTCACCTTCACGGGAAAAATTAAGGAAACAGGCAAAAGGTTCCTGTACCGTATTTACGACCGTGAAATTTTCCTGCACCTCTTGAAGCGCCTACGGGGCGTCAAGAGAGAAACGGAACATACGGAACGCATAATGACCTGAGTGTGATTAAAACGAAAGCCCTGTCCTGAACGGATGGGGCTTTCATAGTTCTAATAATGATTGGAAATATAAGATGAGAAAATTCAAGGAAAAACAGGCAGTGTACTGGAACGACCCTGCCGGAGAAACATCAGGCGTCTATGAGGTGCTTGATACGAATGAAGAATATAATGCAGGAATAGCGGAAGCGGAAATTCCGGGCTTTGACTCCCGGGTGCTGCTGATAGGGAACGGCATGAGTGAAGCGGAAGTTTATGCGGAAGAACTGTCCGTCATTGACCCGCCGTCAAGTGAAAGCCGGGGCCTGGTCCAAAAGGACATGGAGAACGGTTTCAGGAGGTTTGTCCGGAATAACGGCTGCAAACCGGATTATGCCGTCTGTTCCATTGCCTGGAATGACGGCGGCAGCTATCCGGAAGTCAATATCCGGCTTTCGGAAACGGCGGATCCGGAAACGGACGACAGCTTTTTTTTCTATTGCAACGGACTGGAAAGCCTCAAGTCACTCGCTTTTCCCGGTCTGGAAGAGTTTTACATAACAGGCATCCTTCATTTTGAGATTTTTGCAGGAAACGCCAGGCACAAAAAACAGAAGATAGAATGTCATCCTCATTTCTTGCAGCAAAGATAACCGTTTGCCCGGCTGACCGTGCAAGGCGGCCCCCCATGGGGCTGGTTGGCCGGGAAAAAATCATCCTCGCTTCGCTGCGGTATTTTTTCCCGCCAAGCCTTGCACGGTCCCGGGTCAAACGCCAACTTTTGCGACAAGAAATAAGAATGCCTGCAAGCAGGCAGATGTCTCATTAAAAAATAGGATGTATGGTAACAATGGACTACAGACAAATGCTGGTTGTATCCCTGTGGCAGTACAATCATCACGCAAGCGAAGGGCTGACCCTTCCGCTTTTTCAGGAAACTTTCGGGGAATCCTGCGGACAGCACTATTATGAGAAATGGACGCTTTACTTCAACCGCAACCTGTGGGATATGCTGGCCTATTTCAGGAGCGAGGAGGAAAACGGGCAGAAATTCTGTAACATGGTGGCACGGCAGGTAGAGCTTTACCTTCATAACCGGAAACAGACAACCCTAAAAAATTGAAAGCGATGGCACAATACCCGGTTCCTAAAGAAATACAGCCCTTGGCGAGGCTGATGACGGATTTCGCCCATGCCTGCGGTTATGATCCGTTGACCGTATTCAATGACTTCCTGACATTTGTCATCCACGGTTTCTCCCCCGGCGCACCCCCGCTCAAGAGTTGGAAATACAAGCGGCAGCAGAATGCCGCGTTCATGGGCATGGTTTCCGAATGGGTGCGGCTCATGCAACACCAGTTAAAGGAAGACACAAGTTGGTATGATCCGTTCGGTGACATTTACATGGCATTCTCTTCTACGGGATCCAAACAGGCGCAAGGACAGTTTTTCACTCCGGTGCCGGTTTGCGAACTTATGACGGCCTGCGCCGATACGGGAGAGCATCTGCCCGGACAGCGGATGGGAGATCCTACCTGTGGCAGCGGACGTTTGCTGCTAGCCTGGCACGTACGCAATCTCGGCGACTATCTGGTCGGTGAGGACATCAACCGCACCTGCTGCCTGATGACCGTATGCAACATGCTCATACACGGTTGCATAGGCGAGGTTATCTGGCACGACAGCCTCCAGCCTGAGAAGTTCAACGACGGCTGGCTGGTCAATCCGGTGCTTACCCGTACCGGCATTCCCACTATACGCAGGATAAGCGGTGAAGAATACCGGAGAAGCCGGGAACTTCCTGTAAACAGAACAATAAATTCTAAAAAATGACAGCTATGGCAACAATCATTATTGCCCGGATCTGCAACTCATGCGGCTGCACTCCGGAAGAAGCGAAGGAGTATCTGGACGGTGAAATACGCAACTTATTGGACTATAGGGATGCGGATGACCTCCGTGCGGAGGATTTCGCACAGGCATGCGACAGCCTGGGTCTGGAACATGACTTCATCCCGTATTTCATCGAACGGCTCAGTATGTGTTGAATTTATGAATAATCCATTATTAAACAGACAAATTATGAAAGTAAATGCAAGCAGCGAACTGAAATCCCGTCTGGCCCATGCGGCAGAAAACGGGAGCGTCATCGCAAGGGACATCCTTGCCGAATTGAAGAAGAATGTGGATGTCACAGAGATTGTGCGGGGATTTTGCAACCATTTTTCCACCAAGCGCAAACGGACATCCTGCGACGGGTTCCAGAAAATCCGCATCGTGTTCACCGCCTGTAACAAGGACCTGTCCAACGGGAATTTCCCGGACCGCAACAATCCGCAGGCGCCCCTGTTCCCGGAAAACCGGGTGGATATGGAGCCGTCCACGTTCATCAGGCAGTTCAAGAACCTGCCGGAGTATCCGGAAACAGACATGGCCTATTTCGCCAGCGCCATCTGCGTGGACAGCAAGGTGACCGTGCGCCTGTTGGAAGGGATGCAGGACATTTACGAGGCGTATGACGGGGATAATTATTCCCCGATAGCGGACGATACGGCATCAACCCTGCACAATTCCTGCATGCGTTATCCGGACAAGGCACGCAATGCCGCGGATTTCTATGCCAACTTCGCCGGGGCAAAAATCCTGGTGGCAAGGGACGAGAGCAACAATGTGCTCGGACGTGCCATCGTGTGGGAACATGTACGCTGTCCGGTTAATGATTACGGGCTGGACACGGTTTCATTGACGGACCGGATATATTCTTCCCATGCGTTTGTCATAGGAATGATGCAGCATGAGGCACGCCGGAACGGGATCCTCCTGCGCAGAAAGTTCAACGATTATCACCATACTAAGGAATATGTGGCATTGAACAGCCTGCAAGAAACAGGCATTGTGGCAGGGCAAGAACTCCAACTGGCACTCATCGTGGATGTGCCGGCTTTCCGCTGGCATAAGAAAGGGGTGCCTTATATGGACACGTTTTACAGCATTGCCATGAAAGCCGGGAAAATAGAGCTGAGAAATTATGAAGGGGACGGGCAGATTGCCACCTGCCGGAATATTGGGGGAAGCGCCGTCCGTACAATGCAGGTATGTCCGGGATGCGGCAAGATACACGGCGGTTTCGGGAATGTTTTCTGCTCCTCATGCAAGTCTTCCCTTTATGCCAGCACCGTTTTCGGCGAAGTGATCAAAGGTACTGTACGGGATTACAAAGGAGAGGTTTATCCTTCCGTGCTGTTCAAGAAAGGCCGGCCGATTCCGCCGTTCAGGACTTATTTGCAGCTGGAGAAACTTTTCATCTCATAAAGGCTGTCGCAGGCGTATATCCGCAAGGGTGTACGCCTGTGTCTGATGTGTCACATTCAAATACTTAATCTTATGGAAAGACTGGTTACACTCTATAATATAGCTTCCCCGTCGGAAAGAAAAAACTATGCTCCGTTACCTCAAGGCGGAGTTGAAGCGTATGGGCATTTCCTGCAGGCAGGACCGGCAGGGCAATCTTTATGCCGTAAAGGGCCGGGCAAAGACTTATCCGTGCGTCGTGGCGCATGTGGACGAGGTGCACCGCCACAGGACAGGCACTTACGGGGCACACGTGGTGGCGGATGCCATGGTGATAGGTTACGACCATCGCCACAAGTGTATGACGGGTATCGGTGCCGATGACAAGAACGGCATCTGGATCTGCCTGAAATGCCTGGAGGATTTCAAGGTGATGAAATGCGTTTTCTTTGTCCAGGAAGAGAACGGCTGCATAGGAAGCCGGGGGGCGGACATGGCTTTCTTTTCGGACTGCCGCTTCGTGCTCCAGTGCGACCGATGGGGGGAATTCGGACTTTATCACCCGCATACATGGCACGGAACTCTGTACACGCGACTTTGTCGGATGTGCCGACCCCACGAAATACGGCTACAAGCCGGCCGAGGGTGCCACAACGGATGTGTATGTGTTGAAAAGAAGGGGACTTCCGGTTTCCTGCGCCAATATCTCCTGCGGGTATTACGAGCCGCATACGGATCGTGAATATACCATACTGGAAGACCTGCACAAATGCTACCGCTTTGTACGCCATATCGTCATTGCACACAAGACGGTCAGCATTCACTCTCCGGAGGCGGAACAATATCCGTTCCCAGGGTATTATGAACTGTTCGGCATCGGTGGGTACAGCGAGGAAGAATACCAACGGATGCTGGGGTGGTTCAAAAGCGGCTGTTCCCGAAAAACGTTGAAAAAAGACTTTATCTGACAATATTAAAACAAGAATCATTTATGGAAGCAACATTGACAATGCCGGCAGCTGCGCCGGTACAGAAGCAGCAGGGACTGAATCAGGTAGTGATTAACAAGGTACGGCAGATGGTCGAAGGCAGGCAACAGGATGTGATGGGCACCATTACCCGGCTGCTCGAAGAGGGAAAAATCGCACAGGACTACATCGCACCTATCGGGGTCAGCCGCAGAAACGGCGAGCAGCGTCCTGTCGTGTCGTTCAAGGCGGCGGGCCGGGTGCAGCTTTCAATGCCCGAAGGGGATTTCAGCCTGCATGCCAATGCCATCGGCCAGGTTTCCGAAAAGATGGGCATCCCGGCAAAATACCTCCGCGAGCTTTCGGCGGGAGCCGCATGGCAGAAACAGTTGTGCGCCACCATCCTGAACGAGCATTCGGGCTGGACGGAACGGACGCGTGTGCTGGTCCGGGCGGTAGGGACCGAGGTACGGGGCATATTGTCCGATTCCTACCGGAGGCTCAATTCGGTGGAGATCCTGACCGCATTCATCCGGGAGGCGGCAAACCAGGGGGCGGTCGTTTCAGATGCCTACATGAACGATACGAAGGTCTGGTGCGAGACTATCCTGCCCACTCCCATAGAGATCCCCACCCGCAAGAACGGTACGGTTGTCATCTTTGCCGGGGCACGTTTCTCCACGTCCGATTACGGAAACGGTTCGGTGGACATGCGTTCCTTCCTGCTTAACGGGGCATGCCTCAACGGGATGGTGCGTGAGTCCGTCATGCGGCAGGTACATCTGGGGGCAAAGCTGCCGGACTCAATGGTCCTTTCCCAAAAGACTTACGAACTGGACACGCAGACTACCGTGTCGGCGGTTTCCGACCTGACCAAAGGGCTGTACAGCCGGGACACCCTTATGCAAAAGGCCGTGGAGATTCAGGGAGCCGCTGAGGTGGATGTGGATTTCGATAAGGAACTGAGACAGTTAGTACAGCGGGGAGCCTTGCTGAAGAACGAGGGCCGCGAGGTGGAAAAGCTGCTGATGAACAATAACCCGGACGACGGGGTGACGGGCGGTGCCACGCTTTGGAAACTGACCCAGGGCATCACGGCATTCGCACGGGCACAGCAGCCGGAACGCTGTCGTGAACTTCATGAGATTTCCGGCCAGTTGCTGAACCGGGTAAAGGTGAACTGAAAAAACGGTTATGGATATGAAAGCCGGGGATTTTGCCACGCTGGTACACCCTTATAAGGGGTACCGCAACATCGAACTGATCAAGCGCCTGCCATATACATGGCTGGTACGTATCTGCGAAAGCGGATTGGAACTGGAAGTTTACGAGGACGAATTTGTCCTTGATTGAGTATAAACCTTATAAAGAAAACGAGTATGAAAATTTTATGTAACCAGGAGCACTACGATAAGGTAGTGCAGTATGCCGAATCCATCGGTGACACCACGCTCCAAAAATGTCTGGAGCGTCTGAAGAGTTGGGAAAAGAATCCGAACCGTCCCTGTGAGATTGAGTTGTATTATGACTTTGCTCCTTATTCATTCGGTTTCAGAGAGCGTTATCCGGATGGCAGGATTGGCATAGAGGGCGGACTGCTCTATCATGGCAGGCCGGACCAGTCCTTTGCGGTTCTGTTAGAGCCTTTTCACGGATGGAGCATACATACCTGATGTTGTAGTTGTAGCATAAAAAGAATCTCAATTTTGAACTGAAATCTAAAAAATGCAACATTTTTAAGGCTCAATTCAAAATTGAGATAATATTTCATAACCAATTGTCATTATCAAAAAATAATCAGTTTTCAATAACAATGTTGATATTAGTTTCAATACAAATAATAACGTTTTGTATTCATGTTAAAAAAAAGAAATGTTTTTTTACATTAATAACCTACAATTTAGTTTGTTTCCGGAAGAACTTTGTCAACATCTATCGGTATATTTATATAATGTACATCTTTTTCTTCTGAATATAGTTTGATTCTTATTGAATCATTTGAAATCATTCTCCGTAAGTATTTTATTTGATAATTTGATAAAATAGAGGATGAGACTTTCCAAATAGAGCTTGTCATACTACTTGATTTTTCATCAATAATGTTTTTGAATATTTTTTGAAACTCTTCTTTTTTCTCCATAGGATGTCGTGTTAATATTAAATATTCTTTTTCATTTCCGGGAGATATGTAGCTGTTATTATCAACATAGCCAATAATAGAATCTTTATTGCATATATATAGTAATCGATAATCCCATCTTTTGTGATGTATATCGAAATGTTTCACATATCCATAATATGAAGCTGAATTTGCAAAAAGATTACTATTTGTTTTATTCCTTATAATAATCTCAATAGGAAAATCAATCCATACTACCTTTTCTTTGTTGGAATTATAACCAAATGTTGGGAATCTTTCAGAAACCTTCTGAACAATCTGTTCCTGAGAAGCTAATCCCATAAAAGGAAAAAATACTATGATTAAAAAAAAACGTATCATATGTTTTCTGTAAAAAATGCTCTAATAATAGTAATTGCAATTTCGTCACGATCAAATGTATAACAGAGCATAACAATATCTCTATCATATTCTGTTTGTGACATAAATGTACGCTCAACTTCATTTAAAGAATTGAATTTACCATTTAAAATGTCAATAAAAACATCAACAGATATATTGATTAATTTATATTTATTCTCATAAGGATCAATATCTGAAACATAATTTCTAACGGTCCATAATCCTTCTTCTATACAATGGTTTAATTTCTCCAATTCTGCTTTTTCACAAAACTCTTTTATGTCTTCATCCATATCATCTATAACCAGTTTTGCAGCTACTGCTATAGGATAATATGGACCGACTAAAGGTAAGGTCATATCTGAAACAGATTTCCCCTTAGTCAAGACCATATTGACAATGTCTTTTGTATCTTCTAATTTGTCTGCAGCATTGAGAACTTTACGAAAGACTTTTAACCCTTTAGCTATTTTAGTCCCTTCATTCCTTGTTATAAAATATTCAAATGCATTATCTTTAAATCTGTCTATATCATCTTTTAAAACATCTTTTATTGCACTTGACGCTTTTCCTGACAATTCTCCCAAAGATAACTTTTCCCCACTTCTAGAATAAATATACGGTAAATTATCTTTTCCATATGAATTAACATATAAACATTTTGGACGTATTTCAAGGTAATCTTCTTTCTTGTCAGGTAGCCGTTTCTTTACATTAGGGTATTCTTTCACTTTTATGTCCCAATATAGAAAAGCTTTTCCTCCATTTTGTAACAATTTATCATTCCACTCTTTATCCAGTTTAATAGAAAAGACAAATGAATCAGTTGATACCCGTATAGTTTCTTTTATAGTTCCATTAAAAGTTTCTTTTTGGGAATCGTATAAAGATAATAACAGAGTTTTTCCTCTTAAATCTTTTGTTGCTAATTTAAATCTCACAGTTTCTCCCAAATAAGCTTGTACTATTTGTTTCCCTTGTTCATCTACCCAGTATCCATTATTTATTTCTGGATTTATAATATTGATGTAAGCGTGTCCTAGGACATTGGAATTTTGTGCACGAATCTTTACTCTCGCCATATCACTCAAACTTAAAATTTTCAAAAATCAGTGTTTTGTTTTTATTCATCATCCCAGAGCATTTGGCATGTCGTTCTTTACCATCTTCACATAAAACAAATTCTAAGGATATTGTTTGTTCTGGTAATTCTTGATCAAATGTGACATATAATGTAACAAGATTGTTTAGAATAAAATCCCTTTGCTTGTTACCATATTCATCAATCCAATAAGCATCCGTTATGAAGATTTCTTGCTTTTCATCATTATTCACAACCCTTGGCTTCACGCTAATATCCGAAACTTTCCACACTTTCTCTCGCGGTTCACAATTCATACGTTTGAGGATGCCAGGTGACAGGAGCACAGTCATCAGCATGGGCATTTCTCCTGTGCACAAGGTTTCTTTCAAACTTATACAATAGCAATCCCAAAAACGGAATATGTCCACGATGTCATCTCCTGTGGCAAATTCGATTTCACCGTTTGCCATATTACCTTGGAGTAGCCATTCATAGAAAAAGTTGTCATGATCGGTCGATTCAAAGGTCAGTGCAATCAAATCCCCCTCTACAGGAAGATAGTCTGCGGTGCCAAGTTTTTTGCAGACTTCCATATGCGCGGCAATAATCCGTCCGATATCAGGACGGTCACTGTGGGCGATATGGCATTCATAGCCGTAGCATGCCACATCTCTTTCTACACCATTTTGCATTCTCAGAGTCACTTGATAGGCCATAATATCTGTCAGGTATAAGTTAGCTGGATGTTGGCAAAAGTCTTTGCAACAATTTTTTTTCTGCAAATATAAAAAGATTGGTTGGTATAATTGTGTGGTAATCAGAATTTCTTTCTATGTTTCAAAGCAGGATGCGGGAAAGTTCGCAACAGATTTACAGCAGACTTTTCAAATAATCGTTGAGGTCCTTCCAAGTTGAGTACTTAAAAGATTCATCTTTCACATGTCCCCCGTATGTTTCCCTGAGATTCTTCAAGGCGTCCTTCCCGGCACGGTCATTATCCAGAAAACAACGGATTTCCTTGTAGCCGTCCAAAAGCGGCACAGCCTTCGTCAGGTTGGCTACAGAGTTCAGCACGATATGGTCACAGCCCGGCTGAAAGCCTTCGATGCCTTTCTTCTGCAATGTCAGGAACGACAGGTAATCCATAAACCCCTCATAGAGGCAGCACACCGGCCTTTTCCCTTCCGGTTCCCGGATATACGACACGGCTTTCGGGGAAATGCAGGCCTTGAAATACCGGTTCCGTATCTCATACCCGCCGTTCATGTTGGGAAATCCGACCGCGAAATAGCGTTTCCCGCCCAGTCCGTAACGGATTTCCCGGCATTCCCTGCGGGCTGTTTCCGCCTCGATGCCCCTTTCTTTCAGGTAGCGGTACAAGGCAGGCGATGCCAGTTCCATCACTTCCACCTCCTGAAAGGCCGGTTTCGGCTTTTCCCGTTTGGGGAACGGATAGGTCACAGGACAGACGTGGGGAGCCTGGCTTCTTATCTGCCGCAACAGGTAAGACACGTCCTTTGACCCGTACAGCTCGGAAGCGAGGGCAATCAGGTCCCCGCCTTTTCCGATGCCGAAATCGAACCATTTATTGAGGGCCTTGTTTACCTTGAACGATGCGTCCGTTTCTTCCCGCAGCGGCGAGCGGTACCACAAGTTCGCCCCGCATTGCCGCACCGGGAGATGTCCCAGCGCATGCAAATAATCTTCAATGCGTATCTGTTTGGTTGTCTGTATATTCATAAGGATTTAAGTTAACCGTTATGGAATGAAAAATCCCCCGGAAGCTTTTCCGGAGGATTCAAGCTACTGAGGTAAGGGTTCATACAGCAGTGTCAGTTCCATCCGGCGGCGCCTTTCGATGGAAGGGATGCCCCGGCCTTTCCAGCACCGGAACGACAGGTACTCCCGTTCGATGTCTCGCTCCCCTCGCTCCAGCTTCCGTATCAGTTTGCTTTTAGGCATCTTTCCGTATCCCAGGAGCCGGTTATGGCCGACCTGATAAGCCAGCACAGCCAGCAGGAGGCTGTCCGCCCCGAAGCGCCGAAAGAGGGCGCACCGTTCCAGCAGGTCTTTCCTTAGCAACGCTTCTCCTTCCTCACGGCTCATCCCGTAGGACAATTGTTCACCCGGGAGGATGCGGTGCCCGTAAGCGATGTACGGCGCCTTGTCCGGTCCGTGCCAGCCTTCATACCGCATGACCAGTTGGATGGCGCGTTCAAAAGGAGGCAGCCGTTTCAGTCCCTCCATGTCCTGCGCCGCCAGCAGGCAGGGGAACAGCCCCAGCAGGCAAAGGGCGGGTATGGCTCTTCTCATCCTGCTTACCATTCCACCACCTCCACATCCAGCGTGCAGCAGGGCGCGTGCCGCCATCGTAACTCCATTCCCGTCTGCTTACGGCCAGTTCACACTCTTTCAGGAAATCCCCCACACTCATGCTTTCTGTCCTTTCGTTGCGTTCAAAGCAATGGCAGGCGGGCGTTTCTTCCAGCACTTGCCGGGAAAACTTGCAGGCAAGCCGCTCCGCGTTTATGCGGAGCCGGTCGCCGATGGCAGGCACGGTCACCGCCTTCCGGGTCAGCAGGACATACTCCGGCAATCCGGGTATGTCGGCATACAGCAGGATGTTCATTCCGTGCCCTCCTCTCCGTTTTCCGTTCCTGTCCCGGCAGGCTCCGTCACGCTTTCTTCCGAATTGCCGTCCTCCGCATTGAAACTGAAGCTGAGCTGGCAGACGGCCCCCCAGTTGTTTTCAAAGTAGAGGTCGATGGCCTGCGCCTCATCGCTGCTTTCCGAAGTGTAGTACAGCCTGAATTTCAGGTCTTCCAGCAGATAGCGGTCGTTGGGCTTCAGTGCCGTGCCGTCCGCCAGCTGGAGGATGCCTTCCCCGTCGGGCTGGAAATACCTCAGCGTGTAGACGGTACCGTTGAATTCCCCTTCAGGAATGATTTCCAGGCGGATTTCCGCCGTTTCCCCTTCCACGAGTTCATCCGTTACCGGTAGGGCTTCCACGGTGAACGGGTATTCCTGCTGCACCTCCGGCCCTTCGTCACAGGAAGCTAGGCAACATACCGCCGCTGCCAGGCAGCAGGCGGCTTTCATCCGGTCAAATGTCTTTTTCATCATTTTCATCATTGTTTCTTGTTTTCAGTAGGGTTCAGAATATGTATTTGAGGGCGATTCCGTATTGGGTATGAAAATGTCCGGCCGCGCTGCCCCACAGGATGCGTTCCCGCAACTGGAAAGCCAGTACGGTGCAGTCGCTCAGGTAGGCTTCCGCTTCGAGGGTCACGAAACCTCCATAAATGAAGGATTCGCTTTCCTGCAGGACAGCCCCGTCTTCCAGCATCCGTTTCCCGCCGTTTGCGCGCTCATACCCCAGCAGGCCCGACAGTCCGGCGTTCAGGAACACTGTCTTGCCCGGTGTGGACAGGAAATTGTAGTAGTATCCCGCTTCCCCCCGTATATTGTGCAAGCGGAATCCGGGTTTTCCGGTAGGGATAATGCCGTTTCATCATCCCGATGCCGTACACCCACTTGTGGCCCCCTTTGCCATAGGTGAACAGGGCAAGCGAGAAGGCATAGCCGGCATCCTTCCGGTTCCTTTGCGAATAGAATCCGTCCGCCATCTCCGCTGATACCTGTATGCCTTTCATGCCCGGCAGGCACCGCTGGGCTTCCGCCCGTCCTGCCAGGAGGACGGACAGAAGCAGGGTTATAAACAATACCTTCCCCTTCATCGCACACGCAGTTCATTAATGGTCTCGGCCTGTACCAGGTCTTCATTCTCCAGCTCGAAGGTCTGGTGACGCCCGCCTTGTTTCTCGTACATTTCCACGACCAGTTTCTTCCCGTCGGGAATGGTGAATTTCGGCAGGGCGAACACCGTGCATGCCGATTTCCTGCCGTCCACCCGGGTCACATAATTGTAGGCCGCGCAGCGGATAGACCACCTGCTCCTGCATGGCGGTACGCTTCACCAGCTTCTTGTCCGCTATCTTGAAAGTCACGAAGTCCACATCGAAGGGCACGTGCGAGGTGTTCTTTATCTGCGTGTGGAAATAGAGCAGCCCGCCGTGGCTGTACAGGCCCTTCAGCAGGAACTGCACCCCGAAACGCTTGCAGCCGACATGGCGGATGCGGCGCTTGTCGCGTTCATACACGGACTTCATGATCAGGCGCACAAGCCGGGGCGATTCGTTGTCGAGCTCCGTCAGGTAAATCTCCATCGCGTTGTTCGGGCGGTTCACCGTCTCCCCGTCATGGATGAAGTCGCACATCTCCACATTCAGCAGCAGCGGCTCGTCGGCGTACTTTACATTGAAGCTGTAAAAGTTCCCGTCTTCCGTTATCACGCTCATGTTCGTCTCCTGCCTGAAATGCTTCGTGGCGGCCTTCACGCGGATCACGTTCTCCGCACCGTCGGCCTTGCCCGCAAGCAGGTCGGTGGAGCCCAGGTCCACATACTTCACCGGTGCGGGAAAGATGACGTGGACAGTCTTGTCATACGTTATCTCCAGCCCGTGAGGGGGAATCATCTGGCTGAATCCGATCTTGCGGCTCAGCCCTTCAAACCAGTCGCCGCTGCTTTGCTGTGCCTGCGCGGCGTTCATGCCCAACAGGGCGGCAGTCAGAATCAGGATTTTCTTCATAAGTCTGCTTGTTTGGTGAATAATCGTTTGTTCCATGTCCTTTGGTTCTCCTTCATTATATTATTGTCCGGGCGGGTACAGCAGCACCCGGTGTCCGGCTTTCAGTGTCACTTTCACGCGTTGCATCTTTTGGGTGACGTATTGCGACACGCCCCGTATCACGCCTTTCCCCAGGTCGGAGGCGATCTGCGCCCCGGCATCCGTTGAGATGTTGATGCTGCTGTTCATCGAGCCTCCCATGTTGGCGGCTATCTCGCGCAGGGCATCGTATTCCATCGAGTTCGGCACCGCTATGCCCTGCTGCCCGTCGGCATCATACACTTCCAGTTCCACGGGGATAACTGACCCGTCATGCTCCACGGTAGAGATGAGGATGTCCAGGCGTTCCCCCTGCATCCGTGTGCCTCCGGTCAGCACCGTCCCTTTCGGGATGAGCCGGTCGTCCACCGCCATCGGTTCCAGCAGGCGGATGCGGAGCGTCTGCCCGTCCGCCACGGTCTGGGTGCCGTGCACGCAGGCGGCGATGGTATTCCTGGCCGAAGCGAGCGTCTTTCCGACCGGCGTGTGGAACCCCGTGTTCCTTTCCCCGGCAAAGGCCGCCGCGCTCCAGGTCGTCTGACGGACGGGGAAGGGAGGATACCACCTGGTGCCGGACAGCCGTCACCGGCCTGGCCTCCGCCTTCCGCCTTTCCGTTGCCGGACGGACCTGTGCCGTCTGCCCTCCGTTGTAGCGGGCGGCCAGTTCGTAAGATTTCTCCATCAGCGCCAGTTTCTCTTCCATCGAGTATTCCGAGGAAGCCTCCGGCTGCTGTGCCTGCCGCCGTTCCAGTTCCGCAACGCGTTTCCGCAGATCCTCCTTCTCCCGGTCATAGGCCGGCTCATAGAAGTTGTTCAGGGTGCGGTTCATGTCGCGGTAGGCGGCGGAAGGCGAGCGGGCGGTTTCCTGCCCGGCTGTTTCCCGGGGCTTTTCCGGAGGCAGGTCGGGCAACCGCACCGTGTCGGCCTGTTTCCGGTCCAGCAGCGAGGCCATCTCCCGGTAGGTGCTCCTGCGTTCCTTTTCCTTTTTTCTCCATTTCCTCATGCTCGTAGGCGGCCACCTTGCTCTCCTGCATCCGGGAGTCTTCCGGCAGGGGAATTTCGGTGTTGAAGCCATTGCTTTGACCGGCCTTTGCCTGTTCCTTTTCCGAAGGGGACAGGGCCAGCCAGACGCATCCGGCGCAGAGGAGTACCAGGACGGGGTAGACGATGTATCCGGCCCCGCTTCCGTTTCTGTTCTTCAGTCAGCGGCTTGCCGCCTTCCTTGGGCGGAGGCAGCTTCAGCAGCGTCCTGAGTTTTCCGATGTTCATTTTCATGTCTGTTTTCCGCTTGTTCTTTTTCGTTCATTTTTTTGATTCCGTATGTGATGCCGATGGGGCGGATGTGCTCCACCTCCGGCCCGGGACCGTCCCTTTCTCCGAATCCCTGCAGGGCGGTGCCTACGGTGTAGACGCACCCGGCAAGGAAAGGCAGGAACAGGGCCAGCAGGACGGCGGCCCGTTGCCTTTCCGTCAGCTTCCGGCAGGACATCCGCAGCCGGATGTCCGCCCGTTTCCAAAAGTTCCGCCGCCTGTTCATCGTTCCGCGCTTCTGAGGTCCCTGTTTTCCAGTATCACCAGATGCTCGATGATGAACCCGTTGGGGTTGGCATCCGAGCGTGAGGTGTTCTGCAGCTCGCATCCGGTCACCAGCGAGCGTTCCGTCACGTTGCTCTCGCGGATAATCAGCTGGCGGGCGTAGGTCTTCACCCGGTAAGGGTACACGGAGAAGTCGCACGACACGCTGTCCACCTGGAGCACCTGGTTCACGTTGCCCGATATCAGGCGGTTGTAGTAGCCTTTCTCGGCGAAGTCCGTATAGTACCGGTAGGCGCTCCGGTCGGCGAGCTGCAGGGCACGGTTGATGTTGTGCTCGATGGCGTCCTTCTGCGGCGAGAGGCCGAAGAAAAGCTCGTGGAAGCGCCGTACATGCTCCCTGGCCTCTGCGGGACGGTTCTGGGAGAGGTCCTGCGAGAGGGCGAGCATCAGCGACTTCCCGCCGTCCAGCACGTAGATCTTTTCCCGCTGCTTCTCGGCGAAGCGGAACGAACTCCACAGGGCATAGCCGGTGACGAGCGTGCAGCAGCCGATGAACACGGCCAGCATCAGGCGGATGCGGCGGAAGCTTGTCTCAATATTGGTCAATGACTTGAATTCCATAATCTGTCTTTTCTTGGGTTATTTTCCCCGCAGCCTGCCTCCGACGTTGCCGAGCGCGGAGCCTGCGGCTCCTGCGGCCAGCCCGCCGCCTTTCACGGCGCTGCGGTTGATGTTGCGGTTGTAGTTCCCTCCTCCGCCTGCCTGCACGATCCATCCCGCCACGGTCGGCACGGTGAAGTAGCCGATGATACCTATCAGCATGAAGATGATGTACACGGCATTGGAGTTGTCCACCGAATAGTCGGGGTTACTCTGCAGTTCCAGGATGTCATTCTGGAGCATCAGCACCTGTATCTTGGCAAGCATGCAGCTGAACAGGTCGCTCACGGGCAGCCAGAGATAGACGGATATGTACCGGGTGAACCATTGGGCGAGCGTGGACTGGAACCCGTCCCACACGGAGAAGGCGAAGGCCACGGGGCCGAGGATGGAGAGCACCACGAGGAAGAACGTCCTCACCGTGTCTATCAGCAGCGAGGCGGCGGCGAACAGCAGTTCCAGCAGGCTGCGGAATGCGTCCCGGATGTTCTTTTCGAGGTTGTACATCCCCACTTCCATGTACATGCCCATCCGCGTGGCGGCGTCCCCGACAGACCATCCCAGCTCGTCCAGCTGCCGGTCAAACTCCTCGTCGCTGACCAGGTAGGCGGTTTCGGGGTTGCGCAGCATGGCTTCCCGTTCCAGTTCGTCCTTCTGTTCCCGGTATTTCTCCATGTCCATCGTCTGTGTTTCCAGCATGGAGTGCGTCCCCTGCACAATAAGCCCCAGCGTGTTGTTCAGCGTGCCCAGCACCAGCGTCGGGAACAGCAGGATGCAGATGCCGATGGCGAAGGGGCGCAGCAGCGGGTACACGTCTATCGGTTCGGCCCGCGCCAGCGACTGCCATACGCGAACGGCCACATAGAACAGGGCGCCCAGCCCGGCAAGCCCTTTCGACACGGCGAGCATGTCGCCGCACAGGGGCATCATCTCCTCATAGAGGCTTTCCAGCACGGTGTGCAGGTTGGTGAAGTCGATTGAAAGCAACGTCATGGGCTACCAGTATTTGGCGTCAGCTTTCCCGTAAAGCCGCATCACGCGGTCCAGGTCGTTCTTCTTCCGGGCACGCAGGAAGCTGACGGCGATGTTGCGGTTCGTGTAATAGCCCACCAGGTTCCGATAGCGCCGCATGTTGCGGTAGCATCCGTCCACCACGTCCATGCGGTCCTTGTCCGTCATGGAGAGCGTGCTCACGTTGATGACCTGTTTCAGGTCCTGCAGCACGCCGTTGCTCTCTTCCAGCAGTTTCGTGTAGCCGAAGGCGATGGCGTCCAGTTCCTCCGGGGAGAAGTTCTCATCGTCCATCATCTTCCCGAAGTTCGTCACATAGATGTCCGACACTTCACCGGTCATCAGGATGATTTCCTGTACCTTGCGGGCGTCACGCACCAGGTTGTTCACGCTTTTCAGCGCATCGTAGTAGCGTTTGGCCTGCTCGTAGATCTTCACGGTCTCTGCAAAGCTCTCCGCCGTGTTCACGGCCGTCTTCGAGGTGTGGGCGATGTTCTCCGCCATGTTGATGATGCCTTGGGCAAGGTTCCCGGGATCGCTCACCACCCACTGCGCCTGAGCGGCGGACGTGCCGAGTGCCACCGCCAGGCCGAATGCCAGGATTTTTCCGTTCCTCATGGCCGCACCTCCTTCCGCACATAGTCGCCTCCCGGCGAGAAGGTCAGCACGTCGGCAGCCTCGTTGTAGGCCACGTCAATGCGGTATCCGGTATTGATGAAGAGATTCCCGTCCTCTTCCACCAGCAGGTAGGTCTGCGGTCTCAGGCGGCGTGTCTTCCCGCTGCGGGCGAACACTGTCACCTTGTAGGAATCCCCTTCCCGGTAAACCAGCACGTCGGGTTTCCCTTCCACGCTTGTCCACGGCCCGCACAGCTTTTCCGTTTCCGACCCCTTGATGTCCGCACATCCTTGCAGCATCAGGGGCTGCCGCCCCCATGAGGCAGGCGGCCAGCTTCGGCAGTTGTCTGTTCTTTTTCATGATTGTCTCTGTTTTTAGGGTTGTTTCTTTTCATCGCGTCTTTTTCCGGCAAGGCGGCGCACGGCAAGCTCCAGGTCGCCGTCCAGCCCGTCCGCCAGCCGTTGCAGTTCCAGCTTCTCGGATTCCTCCGTCGTGTACACCAGGTACTCTTCTTCGCTCACCTCCGTGGCGTACACGGCAGAGCGGGTGCCTCCCAGCCCGATCCATACCTCGCGGTAGGCGTTCCCCGGGCGGTTCGCCTGGTTGATGGAGAGGATCTGTCCCTTTTCCTTGTCCGTCAGCCCGAGCAGTTTCTGTATCTGGTCGAACTTGTTCATGTATTTCCGCTGGTCAAGCAGTATCTTGCAGTCGCTGTTGTTGATGATGGCTTCTTTCACGATGGGCGAACTGATAATGTCGTCCACTTCCTGGGTGACCACTACCGCTTCCCCGAAATATTTACGGACGGTCTTGAACAGATATTTTACATACTCGCTCATGTTCGCCGACATCAGGGCCTTCCAGCATTCCTCGATCAGTATCATTTTCCGGATACCTTTCAGTTTGCGCATCTTGCCGATGAAGGTTTCCATGATGATCAGCGTCACCACCGGCAGCAGCACCTTGTTTGAGGAAATGTTGTCTAGTTCGAAGACGATGAACCGTTTGTTCGTGAGGTCCAGCTTCTGATCGGAATTCAGCAGGAAGTCATAGTCGCCTCCCCGGTAAAAGGGTTCCAGCACGTTCAGGAAACCGTCGATGTCGAAGTCCTTTTCACGCACCTTCTTCTCTTCCATCATCCGGCGGTAATCGTCGCGTACGAACTCGTAGAAACCGTTGAAGTCGGGCCTCAGGCTCCGGTCCTGCGTGATTTTCCGGATATAGGAGTTCACCGCGCCGGACAGGGCGACCTCTTCCGAACGCCTCGGCGCCTCGTTCTCCCGTTTCCAGAGGGTCAGTATCAGCGTCTTGATGCTTTCGCGCTTCTCCACGTCGAACTCCCCGGAATCGGTATAGAAGGGGTTGAAGGCAATCGGGTTGTCTTCCTCATAGGTCAGGTAGATGCCGTCCTCGCCCTTCGTGCGGCGGTTGATCAGCCTGCACAGCCCCTGGTAGCTGTTCCCGATGTCCACCAGCAGGATATGGGTGTTCTGTTCATAATACTGCCTCACCAGGTGGTTGGTGAAGAACGATTTCCCGCTTCCGGACGGGCCGAGCACGAACTTGTTGCGGTTCGTGATGATGCCCCGCTTCATCGGTTCGTCGCTGAGGTCCACGTGCACGGGTATCCCGCTCTGGCGGTCCGCCATACGGATGCCGAACGGGCTGGGTGAACTGCGGTAGTTCGTCTCTTCCGTGAACAGGCATACCGCCTGCTCCAGGAAGGTGTGGAAGCTTTCCTCGGCGGGAAAGTCTCCCGCATTGCCCGGGATGCCCGCCCAGTACAGTACCGGGGCGTCCACCGTGTTGTGGCGGGGCGTGCATTCCATCATGGCCAGCTGGCTTCCCGTATCGTTCTTGACACGCCGCAGGCTTTCCCCGTCTTCCGCCCAGGCAAGCACGTTGCAGTGGCAGCGCACGGGCAGCACGCCTTTCGTGTGGGCCTCGTCCAGGTACATTTCCACCCATTCCCGGTTTACTGCGTTGCTGCGGCTGTACCGGGAGAGGGAGAGCATGTTCCGGGCGGTCTTCTCCATGTCCTGCAGGACTGTCCGCGCATCGTCGATGAAGACATACTGCGAATAGATGTGGTTGCAGGGGAGCAGCAGTCCTACGGGGGCGGCGAACGAGAGGCGGCAGTCGCTGCGGTCCGTGGACATCCGCCCGTAGCGCATGTCGGTGCCCACCTTGCCGGGGAGGCCGTCCGCCGCGGAGAGGGTGTGCAGGCACAGCCGCTTGTCTCCGATGCGCATCCGGTCCGGCTCCAGGCAGATGTCTTCCAGCATCGTTTGCCCGCCTTCCGGGGAAAGGGACAGGTAGCGTTCCACCAGCCCCGGACGTTCTTCCGTGCCCGTGATTTCTTCCGGCGGCAGGCGGCGCAGGCGCACATGCCCCGAGTCGTTGACAATCCGTTCGAACTGTTCCACCGCCTCCATGAAACGGGAGGCGGCCTCCTTGTCCGTCACTTCCTTGGGCAGGATATGCCCCCGGCACAGGGTGCTGAAGTCGCTGTTCCGGCGGCTCCGTTCCCGCACGGTCTTGGTCACGTAGAGGTAGCAGCGGTGGTTCAGGTAGGGACGCTCGTTGAAGTGGCGTTCATAGCTCCGGGGCCAGGAAGCTCATCTCCCTGCCTTCCCAGTCCGGCCGGTAGCTCTCTTCCGTGAACCAGTCCTGCTTGCACACGATGGAATAGTCGGGCAGCACCCGGATGGCCTTCACCCACACGGAGTGGATGGTTTCGTATTCCCCCGCCGCCACGGTGTACACTTCGGGCAGCGTCACCTCGAAGGCGACCGTCAGATCCGCGCGTCCTTCGACACGATGCAGCCGTGCTCCACGGCAAGCAGGGGGAATTTCCGTTCCAGTGTCTCGGCTTTCAGTATGTTTCTCATGGCTTTCTTTCAGGGTTCAACATTCGGAATATCTTTCTGCGCCGGATCAGGTAGCGTGGATGGCGCTTTTCTGCCAGCATCTTCATCAGTCCGTGCTCGCCGAACCGCGCGTTCAGCCGGAACACGCCCCAGGCCAGCAGGCTACCGGCAAAGATGCCGCCCAGGATGCAGCCCCATTGCCCCGCACCGGCGAGGTACAGGATGACCACCGCCAGCAGCACGGCGGCGAGCCCGCCCGCCAGGATGAAGAGGTACATGGCGGTCAGCCCCTTGAACTCCACCTGTTTCCCTACGCCTTTGTTCACGTCGTATTCCATAGGCTCAGAGGAAGAAGGAACGCAGGATGGTGGCAGCCACAATCAGGAAGATGCAGGCGAAGAACCAGCTTGCGGCGGTCTTCGACGTGTCGGGGTCCCCGCTGGAAAACTTTCCGTAGGTCTTGATGCCGCCCACCAGACCGAGTACGGCGCCGATGGCATAACACAGTTTCGTGGCCGGGTCAAAATAGCTGGTCATGAGGCTGGTGGCCTCGTTGATGCCTGCAAGTCCCTCGCCCTGGGCGAAAGCCCCTGCCGTCACTAACACGCTCAATGCGGTAAAAAGGATTCTTTTTCTCATGCTTGAATCGTTTTTGGGGTTACACAATTGATTTCGGTGCAAATATAGAGGCGGACAAAGTGTCATGGTACAGGCGTTTCAGCACATGGCGGCAGATGTCCTCAAATGTCCGTCCCAAGAGTTGTTCGGCATTCTTTATACCTTAAGCAACCTTAGATTTGCCTATGAGGATTACAGATAAACAGAAAGGATGAAAGTAGAAAAATTCAGAGTATTGCTTTACCTGAAAAAAGAGCAGTCTTGACAAAAGACTCTGATAATTGGGCGAATAACAGTGGACAATACGATGGCGTAGTTTGTCTGTAAGTTATTATTTGTCATTGGGTTATGGATTAAAAAAGGAAACCATTTAAATGGAAGAGTAAAGAAGCCGTTGATATTAATGCGAAAATTGACCGGTTCTTACTTTCTATCAATTCTGCATTTGATTCATTTGTTAAACGTAAGATTGATTTTGAGGAGAGCTGTGGCGTCATAATACCATCGAAAAAAAGTCACTCATTATTAATCAGGGATTTGTTTCTCTTTGCCTGTCATACGGAGTTCCATGTGCAGATGCGGTTTCAATCGTCCGAGAGAATATATACAGGTATGATAAGGGTGATTTACGATTAGAATATCTAAGAAAGAAGAATGAATGCCTGGCTCGCGTCGTACTGCTTCTTGAAGCTATCGCTCTTATAGGAAAATATCGTTACTGATGAAAGAAAAGATCTCTTCCAGTGATACACCATCCTGATACGCAACGCACATGAAAGATTTGTGGAATTTGGAAGGCGTAAACTGTGTTTGGTCTATCATATTGACAAAGAAAAGGGTATTGATGATTAAAATGTTTTTCTAATATAAATGTTATAATCTCAGATTTATATATTCCTGTATCAATTAGTTATGTCCTCATGGCTATGGTATATATTATTTGTCACTAGACGAAACAATATCATCATTTATACAAAAAGAATTTGGCGATGAATATCTTAGTAATCTAATATACAGTTTATAATATTCAACAATAGCTGATTTTAATTTAACTAGAGGAATTACATATTTCAAATAATTTACATCAACAGGCTCTTTTGATTTATATATTCTAATTAAGTTAAGTAACTCACAATTATATATTTTATTGAGCAAATCTATTAAATTCTTATCTTCAAAGATGATAGTTGGATTTGATAATATTTTATCAATTATTCTTGTAGCAACTTTGTACAGTGTATGTATCCCAAATTCATTATTACCAATTAAATAATTTAAAGTTCCATCTTTTTTTCTGAGGTATAAAGAATATTTTTTTGATGTATCACTGAATATAGAAAAGTTTACTTTGCTAAATTCTTCTATTTTAATATTGGAATAGCTCATGTCGTTATTCTCTACATTTAATGAATAGTCCTTCACTAAATATAAAATAAAAAATTGCATGTGTTCAGCCAAATATTGAAGATTTATTTTTTGAGTATTTCTTGCCGTTTTAGCTTTTCTTCTTTCTGGTATATAAACTAATAGAATATAAAACAATGTACTCGTTATAATACCTATACTACAGTCAATAGCTAAACTGTTGATTTTTTCTATCTTAGTTAAAGGATAATTTGATTCAAATAGAGGGAATATATCAAATACAATTTGCAATATAAAAAATATGGATATAATATTCAAAAGCCATAAAACAAGACTTAACCAATTTCTTCTAACAAGAATAACAAATTTTCTCATGCTACTTTTTACAAAAACATTATAAATCTAGTACAAATATACGCATAATCTGCGAGATTCTACACCGACAGAATAAAGAAAACGTTTTTCTTTAGAGGAAAGATAAGTATAAAAGTTTATACAATAATATCCTAAAATAAAACTTTAACCTCTTACGAGTATGATTCGTTATGAAAACAACGACCCAATAAGTGCAAATACGAAGTATAATAATCACAAAATAATTCTTCAAGTATGATTTTATTCAGATTAAACTTTATACCTTTGTGGTTCATTTAATATTGAACAACATTATGGCAAAAGCAGGTTACATATTAAAGACAGTCAGTTATGACGGATTCGACACTGATGTGGAGTGAATGAAACAGTACGGTTGTGTACAAGTGATTGAGTAGGAAAACAGACACGAAAAACTACGTCCCCAATGGAACAGCTCATGGCAAACCTGGAGCGAGGGGACGAAATCGTACTCGCTAAATTCAGCAACGCCCTGCGTGGTTCTCGTGAGTTGGCGGCATTTATCGAGTTCTGCCGTGTCAGGGTAGTGCGGATTATCTCCATTCACGACAGGATAGAAAGCTGTGGCGATTTGTTCCCTGAAACCAAAGCTGCGGATGTGTTGGAGATATTCGGTTCGCTTCCGGAGGAATATGCTGCACTATGAAAGTCTTCAGCGCATATCATCCAATTAAAGCAGAACATAAGCCAGCCGACCAAAGAGAAAAACATCAGTAAGGCGGAAAGAGAGAAGACCATCGTGGCTATGTACCACAACGGACATTCCATTGATGACATTTGGAAAGTGAGCGGATTCAGCAGCCGAAACCCCGTGTTTCGCATACTCAACAAATATGGCGTATCGCTCAATCGGGGCAAGTTCAGCGGGCCGCTGGGGAAGAGAAAGTCTAAAGAATAATTCCAAAAACAGCAAACAGTCATGAAAAATGAAATAAAAGGTATATATCTTATTGAACGTATTGGAGCACTTTCAGGCGAAAAGAAATACTACGTTGGTCAAGCTCTTGATGTTTTTAGCCGCCTAAACCAGCATTGTACTCAAAAAAATCCTGGAATTGATAATGCCATATTAGAATTTGGTCCAAAAGAATTTTCTTTTAGAATCCTTGAAATAGTAAATTGTGCAGAAGACTTAGATGCTCGTGAGTCTAAATGGATAGATCACTATAAAAAACTTTATGGAGATGAGCAAATGTATAATATTGCCCAGACTCACAATGCACGTACAACAATCAACCCACAGATTAAATCTAAAATCAAAGACCTATTTGAAGATGATCTTGGCAGAAGTATTTACGCTATTGCCGAATACTTTGATATTTCATATGAGGATGTTATCAAAATACGGAGACCTTTGCTTTCAAAGCAGGGGTTAGTGTGGAAGAAAGGCAAAATAGTCAACAAAGTAACGGGATTAGAACCTAATAATTGGAGAGGTGGTCTTATTACGGAAAAGATGGCGAGAGACATCGATTCTATATTATCAATAAAAGGAAATACTAAAAAAGACATCCGATTTGTATCACAATCTGATTTGAAAATATATTTAGATTCGTATGAAAGATATAAATACGCTCCAGAAATAGACAATATATAACAGTCTCAATACAATATTTTGATTACACCACTTACTTCAAAATACAAGTATATCACATTGATAGTTAATATTATAGATTCGTCTGTATTGTATTTTTTTCGTGTCTTTACAAGTGATAATCAATAATAAATCAGTGATATGGGAGACGTAATCATTACAGTATTGGGGTTGTGGGTGTTCATCAAAATCCTGAAAGGGATATTCGTAGGATGTAGTAAAAGCGACTACCAGCGAGATATGTAAATATTGGCAGTAAATATTAATAATCGTTTTAGTATAACAAATCATAATTTATTCAATATGCAGCCTAAAGAGTTTAAGGAACGATTTGATAAAATGCGTTTTAATCTTGAAACATCTTACAATATAATTGTATGTTATCATCTTAACGAACACAAACAAATAATGCTTTCTGATGGTGATAAACCACAAAAATGTCGTTTTTGTGGAAGAGAATTTCCCAGATGTAACATTCAAAAAAATAGCACACGCAATTTCCCATATGGTAGGAAATCGAGTCCTCAAATCTGATTATGAATGTGATATGTGTAATCAGTTTTTTTCTACTTACGAAACAGAGTATTCCTCCTATATGAATCTTTACCATACGATGTTTATGGTTCATGGTAAAGGCGGAATACCTAAATACAAGCTGAGTCACAAAGAAAACAGTAAGATAGAAATAGAGAACGATAATACCATAAAAATAAACATACAAGAAGGAGAAGAACCATTAATTGTATGGGAAGAGATTGACAAGGCGAATAATACCATAGAAATAAAAGGGAAACGAACGTATACTCCTCAAAACGTATTAAAAGCCCTCGTAAAAATGGCTTTAACAATTATCCCCAAAGACGAGTTGCAAAATTTATCCAATACAAAGAATTGGCTCATGGGGAAATCATCTGAAGGTTGTATTTTACCAGTCTGCTTAAGATTCTATCGTAATCCGTTACTATTTACATCAGTTATGATTTTTAAGAAAAAAGATAGTATATATACTCCTCTACCGCATTATGTTTTTTGTTTGGCATATAGAAATATCGTTATTCAAATGCCAATACCTATGGTCGACTTAGATATTCAATTTAAAGGAAAAAAATTCGAGTTCCCTCTCATACCAACTCCTTTAGATGAATATTCAAGGCCATTGGTATCAACCCAAATCGATCTTTCAGGGAAAGAGAAAGTTAAAGGTGAAGTAGTCTCAATTGGCTTAAAATACGAATCTGCCGTTCAAACCTCCCCCAAATCAAAATCTACGAATGTTGATTTTATAAATTAATTTATTATTAGATATTCCTACGGGGTGGGCAGTAAACGAGTTTCTTCTGAAAGCCCGATAAGAAACAAAATGTTTTGCCTACCAGGATAAAACGAAGTCTTGGATCGGCTGTCAATTCTTTTTGCATCGGGCGATTTCGGCAAAGTGTCTTGCGAAAGAGGAACAACGTGCAATATTGCGCAGCCGAGCAAGTCTCTCGAAGAAAAGCAGAAGAAGCCGTTTACGGGATAGGTAAAAATATAGCGGGCGACATCATAGACGCATAACAGGCTCACATACGAGCAAAAACAAAAGCGACCGAAGCCGCTTTGTTTATCAGAGCGAGGCAAGAGTTATTTCTTGCCTTTTTCGTTTTCTTTTCCGGCTCTGCAGGAGTTTCCTTCTTGTCAGGTGTCTGGTAGAACTTGCTGGCGACCATGACGATGCAGTTGTGTTTCACGCCGTCCTTGTCAATCTATTCTTCAGGTTTGAAGTGGCCCTCCACGGTGAGCTAGGTACCCTTGGTTATTTGGGCAAGCGATTCGGTGTTGGCGTTGTTGTGCCAGGCTTCCACATTGATGAAAGCGGACACACGTTTTGATTCCTCGTCGTTCTTCTCCTGATGGCTTACTGCAATGAGAAGCGGTTAGCGAACTGACGGATTTCAGCGTCCTTACCTACGAGTCCTGATACTGCGAAATTGTTCTCAATCTGTTCATATCGTTATGAAGCGATATGCTGCTGCTCTTATGATATGTCTTGTGAAATGGTATCGTTTATTGAAGGACGATTTATCTACGGTAACTATTGATTGTCATAAGATGTGCTTCCTAGGTCTCTTTAGCCTGGAAATGAATATTGGGTAACAATGAAATTACCCGATCAGGACAGATATCGGGAAATTATAGGAAATGCTCTTGTGACGAGAAAAAGGCAACACCCGGCACAGCCTCTTACACATGTGTGAAACAGCTGCATCGGGCGTTTTCTTTACGCTATCAGTGTTTTCCAATCCTTTTCAGTCGCACCTTTAGGAGAAGCGCCGCTCCTGACCGGCTTCGGATTCCCCTCTTCATCCAGATACCGTCCCATCAGTTCCTCGATGACCTCCTTGTTTTCCACCTGCGCCTCAATGACCGCGAACATTTCCGTTTCACGTATCGCATGCAACGTAAGGGCGGCACGGGACGACTGTTCCTCGTTCTCCCTGGCCCCGTTCCGGTTGAACAGCACGTCGGCCATGTTCACCAGGTCCGCCTGTGTTACCGGTTGCGACACGGCTTCCGTGGGTATATTCATGGCATCCAGTTCCTCCTGTTCCTCTTGCAACATGCGCATCCGTTCCAGGTCCAGCGTACATTCCACGTCCTCATCCGGCGTTTCTGTTTCTTCGCCGATAAAATCTTTCTCCAGAGGCAGGCTCAGGAAAGGGGCTCCCGTTTCGCCCGTGTTCTCGTCTAAATAGACGGACTGTGTACCGCCCATCACATCCGCTTCCGGAGGCGGTCCAGAAGCTGGTGTTTCTTTTTCCTCCGCTTGGGCGGAGGAGGAAACGGCATACAGCGTATCACAGATTCTTTTGACTTGGCTTTTCGTTTGCCATACTTTATATAAGATATAGGCGGCACAGGCCGTCCGTACCGACAGATAGATTACTTCTTCCATTGTATAGGTTTTTGAGTGGCTTTTTCATTATAAATCCCATTGATAATTTCTTCATACTGCTTTAGGTGGTCCGAAAGCACATTGTTCACGAAAGCGGGCACCGACAGGTCCGGTGCGATTACCGGCAATACGCCCGCGATGGCTCGGTACAGCGCATCGTGGATGTAGGTCTGCCGCCGGGTGCCCTTGAGGCGTTCCGCAAGAAAGCGTTTCCGGTACGCTTCCTGTTCCGGCGGTGTCCCGTGAAGGGATGCTGCTTCCTTTTCCCCGTCTTTTGTGTCCTTCCTTTTAGGCGAAGGGGATGCGCCGTTGTCCGTCATTTCTTCGAGGGCGGCCGTATCCCCCGCCACTACCCGTTTGAGGACATCCTCGTCCACATCGTATATTTTACGGTTTCTGTTTGCCATATTATGCTGTATCTTTAGTCAGTAAGTCCAAGTAATGTTTCCAGTTCATCTGCAAGCAGGTCGATGTGGCTTCCTTTCAGCAGGGAAGGCGAAGGAGGGAACAGCGTGCTGCGGAATACCTGGCCGTCCGTGCAGATGCCCCGGTTGAAGCGTTCCGCCTTCGGCAACACGGTTTCCAGCGTCTTCAGTTTCAAGTGGCGGAAGATTTCCGTGTAGGCGCGGTAAAGTTCCTTGGACACCCGGCGGTCCATGCAGTTCCAGAACAGGCGGATGTCCTTCAGCGGGAAACTGTCATTGCGGGAAAGCAGTTCCCGGATGGCAAGCACGAAGTTCATGCTGCTCTGCATGACCATCCGGTTCTGTGTCACCGGTACGAACAGATAGTCCATGTTCACCAGGGAGCGGAATACGCCTGCGGCATTCACCGTTCCGGGCAGGTCGGTCAGCACAAGGTCATAGGAGGTTTCCGAACGGTCCAGGAATTCGTAGGCGGTCTGCTTGGCGTCTTCGGGGGTGGAGGTCAGCACGGTATAGGCTTTCCGGTCGCTTCCCTCGAACTGCTCCAGCAGCTTTCCCTGGAGCTTTTCGTTCTTCTCCACTGTCTTGATGTCCCATTCCCGGATGTCGCGGATGCTGTGTTGCGGATAGTCACAGTCCACGACCAGCACGTTTCTGCCTTTCCGGTAGTGGAAATAACTGGCAAGGAGTATCGTCAGTGTGGACTTGCCGACGCCTCCTTTCTGGTTGCTCAAGGCAACGAACAAAGGTTCTTTCTTCTTTTCCATTGTATTTTCTTTGGATTGATTGGTTATGCTTGCAGATAAGGATTGCCATACGGAATACCTTGCACCAGTACCTTGCTGCATACACAGCGCTCATTGCTACAATGCAGCATATACGATAGGGCACTGTATATATGGCAAAGTGTATGGCAACAAAGAATGTATGGCAGGATTGCCACCAATGCATCCATGCAATATAATATGGAATGCATCAGGTCCATACTTGCAAGAAGGGATGCAGGGCATTACAGGTTACAGGCATTGACATATCCGATGCACCGTCGTACCTGTTGCATCCCTGTATGTACTGTGTTACGGCAAGCCATGCAACGGTGGCTGTACCATGTCACAATACCTGTTGCAAGGCTGCACTCAGAATTTCACATCGCCCAGCTTGCGGTGAAACAGTTCTTCCAGTTCTGCCCCGTAGGTTTTCAGGTGGTGAGCCAGCACATTGTCCAGGAAGGCGGGCACGGTCATTCCTTCCTTGACCATGGGCAATATGCGGGCAAGCAGGGAGTAGGTTTCACAACTGATGTAAGTCTGCTTGCGGTGCACGGTTTCGTTGCGGTTCAGGAAGAGGTCTTCATAGGTTTCCTGCATCCGCAAGTCTTCGGCTGTGTTTCCTTCCCGGTCATCCGGAATGGCACCGAGTGTTATTTGCTCTACCAGAATGGTGCCGCCGCTTTCCTTTTTCCGGCACAGGCTTTCAAACAGGCTTTTCTTCTTTCTCATAACTTCTTGAATTTAGGTGAATATTCGTTTTCCGGTTCGCTCTCATAGCACGCGACAGGGCAATATGTTTCGTGTGGCAGTGCATCCCGTCCGGCATTGCCGCATACATGGCATCCATGCAATGTTGGAAGCAAGACATCCCTGCCATATTTTGCGTATGGCGGTCCGTATGGCAGTACATGAACGGATGCATAGCACTGCATGCCTCCTTGCGTCACGTCAAAAGTAGGAAGTATTTCCGTCCCATGGGTTATCAGTGGAATGCTTTGGCATGATACGGCATCAGATGTCTTCACGTGTCAGGCAAACAGCTGTTTGACAGCCCGTTAAAAGGGACTAATTTTGCACCGTGAACCATGACGGAAGAGAGAAATGCGCTTCACCGGCCTGCCATGCTCTGCAAGCGTCGCACGGCAATCCGGCGAAGGCGGATTCTCTGTTCAAACGAACAGAGCAAGTTGTGTCTTTGTCCGACAGAAATGCTTCTGCCCGACAAAGACCTTCGGCCCGCCCGGAGCGGGCGTTTTTCTCCAAAGTCGAAAACAAGGGAAAATATATGGGTAAAGACACAAGGACAAGAACAGGCAGGAAGCCCAAAAACGATCCGGCGGACTACAAATACAGCTTCCGCCTGAATGCGGCGGAAAAGGCGAAGTTCGACAGACTGTTGGCGGAATCGGGAGCCAGAGACCGCACGCTTTTCATCAAGAAGGCCGTCTTTGGAGGCACACTCAAAGTGGTGAAGGTGGACAAGGCAACCATGGATTATTACGTCCGGCTGACTGAGTTCTACAGGCAGTTCCAGGCGGTGGGCAACAACTACAACCAGGTGGTACGTTCCATCCGCAACAACTTCGGGGAAAAGCGGGCGATGGCTTTGCTCTACCGGCTGGAGAAGTCCAACCTGGAACTGATACTCGTGTGCAGGAAAGTGATGGCGCTCACCGAAGAATACCAGCGGAAATGGTTGCAAAGATAAGCCACGGGGCAAGCCTCTATGGGGCGCTTGCCTACAACTTCAACAAGGTGGCGGCAGGTACGGCACAGGTTCTTTCAGGCAACCGCATCATATCCGACCGTCCGGACCAGCCGGGCGGGGACCTGCGGCTGGCGCTGCTCTCCTTCGAGAACCATCTGTTGGCGAACCGGCGTACCGAAAAGCCGGTCCTGCACATCGCCCTCAGTCCGGCGCCGGAAGATACGCTGACGGACGGACAACTGGAAGGACTGGCGGCAAAGTACATGGAAAAGATGGGCTATGGTGGTCAGCCTTACATCGTGTTCAGGCACGGCGACACGCACAATCCGCACATCCACATCGTCAGCGTATGCGTGGACGATGAGGGACGGAAAATCAGTGACGCTTACGAACACCGCCGGTCCATGACAGCCTGCCGTGAACTGGAACAGGAATTCGGCCTGCGCAACAGTGCGGAAATGCAGGGGCGTGAGTTGGGAGCAGAACTGAAGAAAGTGGATGCTTCGGCAGGTGACGTGCGCCATCAGGTAGGCAGCACGCTGAAAGCCGTGCTGGCAGGTTATCGTTTTCAGACCTTCGGCGAATACAGCGCGTTGCTGTCCACGCTCAATATTGAAGCGAAGTTGGTGCGGGGCGAATACGGCGGCAGGCCATATACCGGCATCGTGTATGCGGCAACGGACGATAACGGGAAGGTGGCCAGCCCGCCATTCAAGAGTTCCCGGTTCGGTAAACGGTTCGGGAAGGAAGGGCTGGACAGGAGGATGCTGGTGCATGCGAAGGACTTCAGGGAAGGCCGGTGGGCACCGTCCATACAGCGGCAGGTGGCGGAAGCCATGCGCAATGCCCGCTCACGGGAGGAGCTGGTCAGGATGCTGGACAGGCGGCATATCGGGGTGGTATTCCGCGAGAACGCATCCGGCAGGATATACGGGGTGACCTTTATCGACCGTGACCGCCGTGAGGTGTTCAACGGCTCGCGCATGGGCAGGGAGTTCTCGGCAAACGTGTTCAACGAACTTTTCCGTTGGTGGGAAGGCATTCCAGCCTCTTCGCGAGTGAATTCTTCCGCCGAGCTTTGGCGCAGCCACCGTCCGGAACAGGGCAGCGTGCTGGAACAGGCGGCCGGTATCCTCTCCACGGAGCAGAATCCGGCGGTCGATTACGAGGAGGAGGCTTTCCGCCGCCGTATGAAAAGGAAAAAGAAGCGTAAAGGAAGGGGGATATGATAAGTTACGGACTCATCCTACATCAGTCCCGGACTGATGGTACATCAGTTACGGACTTATGTAGGATAATGCTTAGCTTCATCCAGTCTGTTCTTCTGACAGTTCAAGAAACAGAACCATTATTCAACCATACATGAACTTATGCAACAGGAAGACGATTTGAGGGCACTTGCCAAAATCATGGATTTCGGCAGAGCCGTGAGTATATTTCTATTGGTGATACATGTCTATGTGTACTGTTATCCGAGTTTTTACCACTGGAACCTGACATTGGAGGTGGTGGACAGGATATTGCTGAATTTCAACCGCACTACGGGAATCTTCAACTGCATCCTCTGGAGCAAGCTGGCGGTGGTCCTGCTGCTGGCCATTTCCTGCCTGGGCACGATAGGTGTCAAAGGGGAAAAAATTACCTGGAAAGGAATCAGTGCGGCACTCTTCGTCGGGACGGTGCTGTTCTTTCTCAACTGGTGGCTGCTGGACCTCTCCCTCCCTCACGGGGCGGTCACGGCTTTGTATGTCTTTACTCTCGCTGTCGGCTATCTCTGTCTGTTGAAAGCGGGCTTGTGGATGAGCCGTCTGTTCCGGCACCGGCTGATGGAGGACCGCTTCAACATCGAGAACGAGAGCTTCATGCAGGAAACCCGGCTGATGGAAAACGAGTATTCCGTCAACCTGCCTACACGTTTCCGTTACGGGGGCAGGATGCATGACGGGTGGATCAATGTGGTCAACCCCTTCCGGGCCTCCATCGTGCTGGGCACGCCGGGGTCGGGAAAGTCTTATGCGGTGGTCAACAGCTATATCCGCCAGATGATTTCCAAGGGCTTCAGTTGCTACCTGTACGACTACAAGTTCGACGACCTCTCAACCATTGCCTACAACACGTTGCTGCACAACACGGACAAGTATAAGGTCACTCCCAAGTTCTACGTTATCAACTTTGACGACCCGCGCCGCTCGCACCGCTGCAATCCCATCAATCCGGAGTTTATGACGGACATATCCGATGCGTACGAGGCAAGCTACACAATCATGCTCAACTTGAACCGCACCTGGATTGAAAAACAGGGCGACTTTTTCGTGGAGTCTCCGATTATCCTTCTTGCGGCTATTATCTGGTACCTCAAAATATTCAAAGGAGGCATCTACTGCACGTTCCCTCATGCCGTCGAACTGTTGAACAAGCCGTATTCCGACCTGTTTACCATTCTGACTTCCTATCCGGAACTGGAGAACTACCTTTCTCCCTTCATGGATGCCTGGAAAGGCGGGGCGCAGGATCAGCTTCAGGGGCAGATAGCCAGTGCGAAAATCCCCCTGACCCGTATGATTTCCCCGCAGCTCTATTGGGTGATGACGGGCAACGACTTTTCACTGGACATCAACAATCCGCAGGAGCCCAAGATTCTCTGTGTGGGCAATAACCCTGACCGCCAGAACATCTATTCCGCAGCCCTGGGGCTGTACAATTCCCGCATTGTCAAGCTTATCAATAAGAAGGGCCAGTTGAAGAGCACGGTCATCATCGACGAGCTTCCCACCATCTACTTCCGCGGGCTGGACAACCTGATAGCCACCGCCCGAAGCAACAAGGTGGCTGTCCTGTTGGGCTTCCAGGATTTCAGCCAGCTCAACCGGGACTATGGTGAAAAAGAGTCCAAGGTTATTCAGAATACGGTAGGTAACATCTTCAGCGGCCAGGTGGTGGGAGAAACGGCAAAGACGCTTTCCGAGCGTTTCGGTAAGGTGCTCCAGCAGCGGCAGTCCGTTTCCATCAACCGTCAGGACGTATCTACGTCTATCAATACCCAGCTTGATTCGCTCATTCCGGCATCCAAGATTGCCAACCTCTCGCAGGGTACCTTTGTCGGTTCCGTGTCGGACAACTTCGGCGAGAAGATTGACCAGAAGATTTTCCATGCCGAGATTGTTGTGGACCACGCCAGGGTCAGTGCCGAAGAGAAAGCGTACAAAAAGATACCTGTCATCAACGCTTTCAGGGACAAGGACGGCAACGATATCATGCTCCAGCAGATCCAGCGCAACTACGACCGCATCAAGGCAGACGCACAGGCGATTGTCAATGAGGAAATGGAACGTATCAAGGCAGACCCGGAACTACGTGAACGGTTGGGGCTGAAAGAGAATGATGAAGAATCTAAAGATTAAAATGGTATGCTATCACGCTATTTCAACATATCATTCCTTAATTTCGTAAAACTCATTTCTCCATTGTCATAAAGGTCTTTTTGGAAAATGTCACATTTGATTTTTTCAAAACTATAACCAAAATGTTGTAATGAATTTGCCATCATTTGAATATGTGCATCTGTATAATCAATTTTCATTTCCATCCAATGCAATGCAATTTTTATGTGAGATTGGTAACGCTCCTTTAATTTGAATAAGTTGACAAAATTTTCATAATCAGGGTCTTTGCATAATATTTTTAGTTCAAAATCTTGAGGGTGAAGTACAGGTCTGATACGTCCCGGATTTGTACCTTGTTTGGGTATAATATGAAATTCTGCATTACTGTCAAAGTCAAAATTAGGGCTTGTCGGGCTTAATTTTTCGCATGGAGCGCCTGATAAGTCTCTTAATACCTTTGTTTTTTTCAACTTTTGATTGCAGATTTGACAACTTGGTACGAAGTTAAACAAGGAAAGCGAAACCAATCTGCAATTAGATTTGGGTAGCACATGATCAAGGTCAAAGTGATGTCGATACTTATAATTAGGTTTAAAAGTCTTTTCATATTTATCTGGAGCGAATCTTGTTTTTAATACTTTAAAGTCATTTTTACTATGAAATATACGCGCTTGCTTAATCTTCTCAATGGTATTATCTGATTTTACCTTTAATTTTGCTTTTAATTCTTCATCAGATGCAGTATTCAAAAAATAAATAGCATCTGCATCAGGATCTATTTCGAATACATTAATATAAGCCATGTCACAATAATGGCATGATGAGATGCTGAAGCCATTTTGTGGGTCTTTGAAAAACTCAGCTATTTCTTGACTCCAGTCATCATAATTAAATAGTGTTTCTAAACTACTATTCAATTTTTCTCTTATGGATAATGACCAATTCATAAACAAATTGTACCATTGTACTAATTGATGAAAATTTCCAATTAGTATATCCTGAATATTTGCTGGAAATTGTTGTAGTTCGACATTGGTTTTTCGCAAACTCTCCCAACTAGTTTGCATTTTCGTTAGTGTCGGTTGAAAAATTTGCATGTAAGTTTTAAGGATATTCCTATTTTGATATGCTACTTTTCTCATTTCTTCTTTTCTAATTTGTCCTTCAATGAATTAATTTGTTCTTCATGATAACGAATTTCATCACGAATCTGTTCTTCTTGTGACTTATGCAATATTCGTTGCTCCAATTGTTTGTAAATTTGGTTGAAATTACTACGAATATATTCTTCACCTAAATGATCTATTGTGAACTTAATATGGTCTTTTTTCTCCACAAATATTCGCTGTTGCTTATTCATATCATCCTCATAATACAGATCTAATATTTCACGCAGTTTCATTTGTATTAGATCGCCAATAGCATATTCTAGGAAAAATCCATTTTTCAATAAATCATAAATGTTGGCTCCTAAAGTTGTACTCGTTTTTTCATTTGTATATTCTTCACTTTTATCCAGAAATAAAATATTGGTTTCTGGCAAATCTGATAGAATAAATGGTGAATGTGTAACGATTATAATGTTGATGCTACGGATATTTGTTCGGTTGATATGGCACATGGCTAAGCGTTCTAACAGTCTTTTTATGTACTGTCGTTGATATTCTGGGTGATAGTACAATTCTGCTTCGTCAAATATCAGATTGATATGGTGATAACCTACTACACGTTTGCCATTTTCACTCTTTATGCTGGCGATATTTTTTATATGATAAAATATGTAGCTTAAACTATACAGCATTTGTTTTTCACCGCTGCTCATGGATTGCAAGGTGATTTCTTGACTATTATCTTTTTGGTCCATCCTTTTTGTATCCATTTTCCGATAAACAACTTCTGTGATAAAAAAGGATGGTGCCAGCAATTTCATCATATCATCATAAGTCTCGTATTTTTTACCTTGCAATAAATCTTTGTCCACATCCAAACAGTCTTCACCTTTTAGATACGTATGTTGAGTAAGATAATTCAAGCATTGATGAATTTTCAAGGTGATATGGCTATTCGAATTTTCGGCTATATCTTTGATGACATTCAATAAATGTTGGATGTGACTTTTGTACCACGTTAATATGTTGCTTTCTTTTACATACATTCTTTTACTGCCATCTTTGTTAATGACAGGTCGTTCATTTCCAGTCCTACTATCAATCATCATTTTAGGTTCCTGCATTTTCATCAAAGAATCCCAATCTGACATTTCTTTATAGTGAGGATAGGTAGAGCATATTTTAAGTGTTTTATATGCCAGATAGTACAAAGCTATTTCATCGCGTTTGGAATTATTTTGCTCCAAATCAATGTTCCATTTGCCAATAAGAATTTTCTTCCAAAGTTCTTCTATTTGAGCGATAATCAGGTCTTGTCCATCTCGTATTTCATTCCTGATAGGTTTCTCCAATAGTTTTTGTTGCTTTAACTCTTTATATTGTGGATTGAATTTATACTTGTAGTATATCGGTTGATATTCATCCAGAAATTCCTTCCCTTGTGAATGAAACATAAGAGATAAAATTTCAATCCGTTGCTGTGCTAAGCTGTTTTCATTATTTATGTCTATCTGACCCTTGTCACGGAATGGAGTTAATACCAATGGAATATAATAGCCATCGTTCTTGTGGAATAAATAATTGAGCCAATCACCATCGTTACTATTATCTTTTGGTCGGAATTTTGAATTGAAGTCCGAAGGATTAAATGCATAAAGACTATAGTTTACGCTGATTGTGTAGAAAAATCCATTAAGTATAGCATCCCGTTGTTTTTCAGTCAATCCATGAATTTGTATTTTTTCGGGCTGTCCGTCTATTATCTCATAATAGTCTGTACCAAAATTATTGCATTCTATGAATTTTTGCACTCCGTCCAGCTCAAAATGCAGCCGACCTGAAATGCCTTGGGCATGCCCAATTTCGTTGGTCTCGTCCAGCCCTTTCCTCAAAAACGTATTTTCAGCAAAATTATTAATGATGCGATACAAAATATCCAATAATGATGATTTACCGGAACCGTTTTTCCCGACTATTGCAGAAATGGAAATCTTGGGTAAATCTTCATTTATTCTGTAATAATCTTGTGGACACTCGTCATCAGAAATTTCTGGGTATGAATCCTTGGAGGTTCCTATATCTCGTTTGCATTTAATAAAAGGGTACCATCCTGGCTCTAAAGCCTTTCTTACATCACTCAAAGTATCTTCAAAAATTTGAATCCCAATAAGCCGCAAGGGCTTTGTAATGTCTAACTTTGCTGGCATATTATATATCTTTTAATAACGAATTGAATAATATTATTTTAGCATCAAATATTCATCCCCCATATCGGATCCACATTCTGGTATTCCGGTCGGGGAATGTTCGGATCGCCATTTTCATAGCATTCCGCAGTATAGATATACGCCTTGCTATAAATATCCTTTATGGCTTTCGACATGCAGTCTATGTATCCGCAGTTAATCAGATAGCGTTCCAGTGCCATATAGAACTGCTCGGTATCATTCTGCAGGTCATCATCCAGGTAATACAGCCCGGCAACCATCTCTTTATATGCATTTCCTTCCGTATGCATTTCTGTTGTTTTTCTGTAATACATCAGGGCCATTTCTGCCGGATAGTTACTGATGATATACCGCAAATTGGTCGGTTCAATGACCGACAGGATGTGGTTATAAAATTCGGTGCCTAAAGTTCCGAAATCGGGCTCAAGTCCTTCGCTTCCGATTTCACAGACACATAATTCCAAAACTTTTTTGATAGTCTGCATGTTCCTTCTTTCTTCCATGTCAGTCAAGGGCTCTTCCATAGAAATGTGGCGGGATGTGATGAAAGAGTTTAGGGCTATAAGAATCTTATTTTGTACAGCCTCTTCCGCGTCCATGTATTCGTATGCGAAATACAGGAATTTGAAGATTTGTGTCCAGGCAAACATCATCCGGTAGATTTCTGCAATATAACTGTTTGTGTGCAGCAGTTGGTTGGTATTGGTCGTTAGTACGGACAATATCCGTTGCAAGCAGAACATGGAGTCTTTCAAAAGGAATTCAATTAATTGCAATTTATCTTTTACAGTCAGGTAATCTTCCGTCATGTCGCATTCTTCCAGATTCATGCCAAACAGTTCCAATTTATTCTTTTTCAAAGGCTCTTTTAAGAAACGGGCGAATTTCTTATAAAATACAATGGGGGTATCAGTCCTGTACCTTATTTTTCGTTGTCCTTTGGCTACATGATATTCCATTAAATCGATGCCGTCAAACAGATAGTCTATGAACATATAGTTCCAGATGGCTTTCATGCGGGATTCCACAATCAGTTGTTGGACGGTTCGTTCTATATTGTAAGCAGATGACAGACGGTAAGAATATAGTTTTAGTATGTTCAAAGTTTCGGCCTTGCTGAAATCTTTAGGCATTAATGAGGGTCGGTATTTGAAGTGTCGGTAAATATATAGTTTTAGTTCCGTGGAAAGCATGATGATTTCTTCTATATCCGGATAAAGGGAAAGCTTTTCCAGGGAAATGTCTTCGTATGGTTTCAGAGAGAACAATCCTTTTAGGTCTTGTATCTCCGCTATACTGATATTCTCATTGTGGGCATAGAGGTATAAAGTGGCTTTTCGTGTTACCACATCAATGATTTTGCAGAGATATTCGGACAAGACTGGTATCCGGTGGTCTGTATGCGAAGGAAGCATTTTTTCTACCATGATATATCGGTTCAGCAGGCACAGGATTTTCTTCATACTGATAGAGGCGTCTTTCAGGAACGAACCTCTTTTATAGTATCTGGCGGCTGCCCAATAATACAATATCGCTTTTTCCAGTGAGGTCAGTTCCTCCATTCGTTCAAATTCTTTATTGCTGTCAGATAATTCTGCCAGTTGTTTTAAAAAGTCCTCTGTAAGTTCCGAATCTTTCCCTGAGCAGCTGAGCAGCACATTGCCCATGCCGTCCAATGTGATGGCTATGGTCTGCAGATAATTGGGCCTGAGAGAATAGGTCTGGGGAGACCAGTTAGCTTTTTTTAAAAAAGCACGTACTTTGGATACCTTATCTTCAATGTTCACTTTTTCCCCGAAGAAATATTCCAGCAGGATATGCATGCTTCGGTTGTAATACCGGCAAGAGAAGCAAGGAACAGAACATCCTTTTTGGAGCATTTCTTTCCGATGTCTGTTACATTTATCAACTTTAAAGTAGGACAAATTTTTCACATAAGATTTTTCAATGTTCCAGTTCTTGAGGAATTTTTTTGTATCCTCTTTATAGGATTTCAATGGCTCATCATCCAGTTTCATCTTGTCCACAATATCAATGAGACGTTTTTTTATTCTGTCCCATTGTTCCGTGTAATCCACATCTTTCCATCCAGCGATATCGTTGCCTAAATCGCTCCATAATATTCTGTTGATAACGCGTTCTATGGATTGTTGTGTCTTGATGTTTAGTCCGTTATCCCGGCAAAATTCTTCAATGTCGGTGTCAAACTCATACCCCCAGAAATAAAGCCCGGTCACAAATCGGTCTGAATTACGGTTGATGAGTCCGTTTTTGTAGTACAGGATTTCGGCAAGTCTCCTGAAGAAATCCACTAGAATGATGAATTTGTCTTTGGCATTGGTCACTCGATACAAATAACGGAATTCCGATTCTGCCACATCCACATTGGCTTTGGTAATTCCTCCCAGTTCGACTTTCTCCAATACGAACAGCTTGGCAAGGATAGCTTGGTAAACAAGCCGAAGGTCTTCCAAAAGGGACAACCGGAAAATCAGGTTACTTTTCTCTGGAGTCAGAATTCGTGACAGACCGGTCACCAGTTCGTCGCCTTGCATTTCATATTGGTCGGTCAAATGTTCACGGGTAGGCAACAGCTGGGTTTCTATCTCTTTCTCGAAATTTTTCTTTTCTTCAATCTCATCTTGTTTGGTGGCGAAATAGTTGGGATCTATCCCTTTGGGGGTACCTGTTTCATGTTCTTTATAGAGTACATATTTTTTATCTCGCCAGTCTTGTGATTTTTCCACACGGAGTTTAAGCCCTAATTTCGCTTCGTCCACATACCTGAAATCAATCAGCATGCAAATCAGTTCGTAGTAGATAACGTATGCGGAGTTGTTGGTTTTACGGTGTTCATAAGTAAGTCCTAGCTTCAGCATATTCCGGATAAGGGGAAGGATGATATCTCCCGAAGCCATTTGTTCAGATGCCTCTTTCTGGTGAAGCAAATCTTTCAGGTAGGCTATGCTGTTCCGGTATTCCAAGGCTGAATCCAGATAATTTTCGTCCGTCATTTGTAAATCACCCAATACCTGATGAATTCTTGACAGGATGATGGCATAGTGTTCCTGATTTGAATCAGTCTGCTTAAGCATGTTGGAATAATGCACGAGCATACGTGTGAAATGCTTCTTGACTGAAAGAGACTCATCCAGTGTGAAGTTGAATATAGCGGCTATCTCTTCTGAATATTTGGAGAATATGGCAATTTCACTGGCCACACTTTTCCTGAATTTAAAATTATACAATCCTGATGGAATGTTGGTCATGTGGGTATGCACCATATAGGATAAAATCGTATGGATGAAGGTGCGCAACTCTGGGGTACGGTACACTTCCAGCAGTTCGGGTGCCTGCTCCAGATTTCTCCAGGAAAAACTGTAGCTGTGGTATTTATAGATATGATTCATTAGAAACGATGCGGATATCAATAGTTTGTCGCCGTATTGGCTGGCATTGTTGATGATAGCCTGCATGATAGGATAAGCCATATAGAAGATAAAAGCTATTTTCCGTTGATTGACATAATTGAAGGTCAACACATAGTTCTTGCTTGGATGCTTACGTTTGTCACGTGTTTTCCATCCATAAATATAAGGGGATTTATTTCCTTTGCGGTATAGGTTATCTTCAGTCCTCACATACATGCGGAAATAAGAAAGAATTTTCTGTGGTGACCCATTACTGATATGGGTCAGATAAATGGAGAAATAATGCAGGAATACGATTCCTCCTTTCAACCGCCATTCTTCTGCTGCACTGGAAGAAGGATTATCCTTTTCAAGCTCACGTAGGTACCTGTAATACCATTTCAACGAAGGATATTCAGGGGTGCTTATGCCGTATCGGTAATATTTTTCTTTCATTTTGTTCCGCAGATATTTTTTAGGCAGGAGCATTTTGCACAGATATTGTTCAGTCATGGAGATGACATTCATTTGTGTGCGGTTTGATGTCAGAAAGCTGTCCACATAAATTGCACCGCTAAAAACGCTGCTTATGGCAAATTCCCGGTCAGACAATCCGGCAAGGTAAGCATCGTACAGCTCACGCCCTGATATGAATATGAATTTTGCGCGTGCTGTAGAAATAAAATGTTTCATATTGGCAAGGAGGCGGAGCACATTGTCTTTCCTTTTGCGGGAACTGGAATCCCCGGAAAAGCCATTGGCAGTACCTTCAAATGTCGCGAATAGCTCATCTTCCGGTTCTTTGTTGCTCATCTCCGGATCTATCTTGTCCAACTCATCAAATACGATGACAAACTTGAGCGTATATGCGTTGATAATGCGGTCAAAATGCGATAATATGTCTATCAGTTCGCTTTCTATCTCGCGTACTTCCGCAATTGGATAGTTTTTCTTCCTTCGTTTCCCGAAAGTGATGTTGATGAAACCTTGGCTGCCTTCGGCTAATGGGGGCGTTTCTTCGTCAATTACGGTATGGATTCTGTCATTCAAAGTATTCAATTGTTTTCTTATCCATACATATTGCTTGATTCCTGGAATGAACAAGAACGTAATTCGCAGTAGTTTTCTGATGCATAGATAAATTAGAACAAAACAGATTATTTTGAAAAGAATAATATAGCCATTGCTTGTTTCTTTTAGTTGTATGAAAAAGGTTTTGAGATAAGAAGTAAGTGTTTGAACGAAACCGGGTTTGCTGTTTTCTTGTAAGTGGATAAAAGACACCTCTCCTTTGGCTGCCATATCAGAGGCATTTGCAATATGAACTTCAGAAGTAGAAGAGGATGGGGATATTTGTTGTTCATAAATCTTTTGGACTACCTCTTTAATAGGGCCGTTTAATTGCTTCATGATTCCCAATGTGGCAAAACAACATACTAAAATGTAAAAATATGCGGGCAGAAAATACAGATGTTTGTTGGAAACGAAATTTTCCACCTCTGCTTTTATTCGTTTGGCTATTAGACACAGTATGTCTCTTTCTGTGAGGATTTCATGCCCTAAATTGATTTGGATGGCTATTCGCTGGCCGTTTTTCTTCTATAATCTTTGAAAATGATTTTATTCAGGCGGCTACGCTCTTCTTTGTCTATTTTTCGAAGCCTGCCACAACATTCTGCAATGCATTCCTTTATAGATTTTCCTATATCACTGGTGCTATTCTTGCGCCATTCTCCATGCTGGATAATGTGCTTGACGAGACCGCAATACAAGCAAAAATATCCCCAACAATATCTTATGTGATATTTTTTTACATAGCAGAAAATAGAGAGCATAGCTAATGCTGCAAGCCCAATAAAAAGGTAATGAATATTATCAATAGGCTTTATTATGAAGAGGGAACAAAATAAAGCAATGGTTATCAAATGCAGTATAAAGAATATGAATTCAATTTTACTGCTTCTCCGTCGTTGTCTGGTGATATCGTATAATGCTTTTTCAACAAATGAAGATTTCCCCATCCCCCTATATCCAGCCACTAAGAACGAACCGGTTTTGTCTTTATTCGTAATCCAGTTCCTTAGCCTGTACAAAATATCTTCTCTTCCAATAAAAGCTTCATGAATATTTTGCTTATTCGTAAAACGTCTCTCTCGTAAAAAAGGCAGATAATAGTTCAAACGCTTGGTACGTGATGAGTACCGGTCAAAAGGGTTGGCATACTGTTGTTTCATAGTGCTTTTATATCTTTAATTGCGATGCTTTTCCTAGTAAGTCGTAAAAAAATGATTTTAATGAATCTTTGTAAAAACTATTTATGTCTCCTGCATCTATATTTGCATTAATATCATCAATAACATCATCAAATTTGAGGTCTTCCTCTGTTTTTGAATGGTTTTCCACATCTTTTTGAATGTTATTTATTTGAGATCCTAATATTTCAATTTCTATTTGGTTTTTATTTATGTCTTGTTTATACAGCAAGCAGTCATTATAGCATTTTTCTAAAGTTTCAGCTTGTTTCTTCTTTAGTTGGCAAATTTTCTCATTATTGTTTACTGTGTTTCTTTGGCTTTCTTGTTCTTCTGAAAGAATCCTGATTTCTCCCCGAAGTTCATAAAAATTAGTCAGAGTCACTTTTTGGCGGTTTAAACAGGCTGATTTTAAATTCTGTTTCCTATTTTCAAGATATTTCACATCCTCTTCTTTGGATCTTTTTTCAAAGTTTAAATTTGCTGATTTTATTTTATCCGATATGGATTTTTCATATCTCATCAATTCAATGGAACATTTTAACATAACGGCTTCGATTTCTTTTGAATTGCGAAGCTTCCTCTTGAAAAAGCAAACAATAAAGAAAAGAGGATCAATAAGTATCCCCCTAGAACTAATCTATATTTATAATTTGCAGAATAGTCTATAAGACTAATAAAATAGTGAAACAATGAATTCTGTTTAAAGCCAACTGACATTAAATGAAAATGATCACATATTATTCCATAAACCAATAATATCACCCAGCATAGGACGGCACAACCCAAAACAATACATATTGTTGTAAGCCATTGCACAGGAACTCCGCAAAACAAAGAATGTTCACGAATGTATTCGCATATTTTTCTTTCTCTGTATTGCTTGAATTTCTCAAGAGTATTAATCACATCTTTCATCTTGTTTCAATATTAAAGTTAACACTATTGCTAGATAGGGAGATAGACAAATGGAACATTAGTTGATTCCTTCCATATTAGCCTGCCCCAACAAATACCGACCAATCGGTTTGCAAAAATACAAAAAAAACACAAAACGCTCAATATGTGAGGTAAAAAAAGACACAACCTTTTGACAAGTCGTGTCTTTGACTACTGTGGATAGATGATTTTGCAGCATCTCATTTCGATGCATGCGCTGATTACTAACAGTGTTATCTCCACTACATCAAGTGTACCCGTACTGGGAGCTCTACGATTGGGGGTACCTATTGTTTTAGAGGCAATAAACCTGAAGTTTAAAAATAATTGGTCTTGTTTTCATTTAACCATCCCTCATAGACCAAGGATTGACAGGTGAATATCTGGCCTATTGTCATTTCAATTCATCATTGCCCTCTTTTTCTTCACTTTGGATACAAAGAATGGGAATGCCAACATCATCATTATTATCAGACAGAATAAGTCTTTTTGATAAATCCAAAAAATCAGAAATCCCATCAGAAGCTCTTGAGGCCTTTACATATCCATATTGGGATTTATTAAATACAGATTGAAATGAAATTTCCAGCAAATCCCAAATCATTTGTGACCAGCTGTCTCTGGGGACACACTTGACAAAAGTCCGTCCGGTTTGGAATTCAATAAAATCTACCAATTGTGAGGCCAGACATTTTGATGCAACGAGTATATCATTGGGCATGGCACACCAAAACGGTGTACAAACAGCATTTCTATCTATCAACAAATACTGGGCACCTGCCGTTATGGCTTTAGGTATTACGCTTCTTTTCCTTCCGTTCAAGTTATTGGCTTTTCGATATATGAATTTAGGCCAATGGGTATATAAAAATAGCTGATGCTTATCATTATAACCAATTTTGTGATGATAAATACTGTCCGTATTTCCATTCAGTTTCTTGGCTTGTAGTAGCAAAGCGTTATATGTGACTTCTGTACCGCGTATTTTTTTATATACGATGAGTAAATCCCCTATTTCAGGATCCTTTTTGTATCCTAACATTCTTTTCTCGCAAAATTCTACAATAGGTTTTTGATGGAGGAAACACCCGCCAACCTTGAAATTCAATGTGGGAAAAGTATGGTTGAGTATAGCTTCTAAGTGAGAAGGTAATTGATTAACGAGTGCTGCTATGTATGCAGGTTCATCAGGATTCGTAAGTCCTTTTATGCACTGCTTCAATGCATCCATGATTTCTACCTGCAATTTGTTCCTTAGATATGCTTCCATATAGTATTGTATAAACAGTTTTTACATCTTCTTCCTATAGTTATAAACTAAAGACACATAGACTTTATCCCAAACCCCACAACAATCTCCACCACCTCTCCATGCTCCCTCACGACCTTCAGCATTCGTGCTGGAATACCATGAGTGAAACAACAGCGGATAAATTCTATCCCGATAAACACGCCCGTATCCGAGTTCCCGGTTCCATGTTGCTCTTTGTTTCGGAAGGTTACTGTCCCCTCCATGGTTTCATGTCTTCGTTTCCGGTAGAGGGCTTCTTTCTGAAACACTTGGGTGATGTTGTTTCGTACGATTTCCACTTGTTGTCCTCCGTTTTGCAGAAAGTCTAGATAGTCAGCCAGTAGGTCTTCCGGACATCCGCTTTGCGACAGGGCTGTTTGGAGGTGTTGTATTTCCATTGGATTCATAAGCATTTCTTTTTACTTGGCAATAATCAGTTTTTTGTCTTTGATGATAAGCGTGTCTTTCCCGCCGTTTTTAATCAGGCTCACATTATCCAGGTCTATCATGCTGTTGGATATGGAAAAGTCCTGATGTATTGTATCGTTCCGTAGGAAATGGATGTCCTGTTTATACAGGTTCGGAATAGAAAAGAACAGGGCTATGATTCCACCCATGCAGCATATCATTAATAGGGTAAAGGTAACAAACCAGCGTTGGTATTTTCTATCTTCTACCACCTTCACCTCAACAGGTGCAGGTTCTTCGTTGATTATCACCTTTTTCTGGTTACACGTCACACGGCATCTCAAGTTGGGGAATTCATGCAGGCTGAACAGGTCCGGAACTTGTTGCAGGAATTGCAGGTATTGCTTGGTTTCCATCTGCACTTCCAGCTCCACAGTTACACGGATAACACTTCGCTTCATTATCTTGGGCTTCCCCGATACGCCTGCGGGCTTGGCTACATTGACGGGCCGGATGTCTGACATCCCTGTGTCCACGCTCATAGCAAGCTCCACGTCGGTGCTTTCCAAAGAGGGGGCGGTCTCCGCCGGATGGCTTCCATAAGGGGACGAGTTCTCCGTTCCCTCGTATTCCGCTATCAGGTCTGCTATTTCCCGCACCTCGGTCACTGTCACGTTCTTTGCCTCTGCATTCACAAAGTTTTCCACTTTGGCTTTCATCCTGTCGGTCAAGAAGGCCTTTATCTTGTCTTCGCTTTTCTTATGGATAAGGTAGCTCGGATACTTCTTGGTGAAGCTCCGGGCTACGTTTTCCATATAGTCCATTGTATAGTCAAAACCATCAATGATGGATATGAAAAATACAAGAGATGTATTTATTTTTAAAACAAAAGAAACCATAACTTTAATCCTCCAAATATTTACCTTTATTACCTATTATTTTTCTTAACCATTCTGGTGTATATTCTTTACTTCGCGGGAACTTACAATAAAAATTGAAAATCCAATCTAATTCTTGAAAATAAGCAGGTATCTCGTTGAAATTATCATAATTAAATTCCAATTTATAAGAATAATTCTTTTCAATAACCATTTTCAAGGAAAACCATGCTCCTTCCTTAGGATATTGCATATACATTTCTTTTCTTTTCAATCTGAATTCCCTGCATATATCAACAACATTCATATGTCTAATCCTAATCTTTTCTCCTGTAGAAGAAAATACATTTAACATACTACTAGTACATGAAACAAATTCGACATTTATATAGTTCCATTTTATTTCATCAGGAATCTGTGACAAAATAATATTTTCAATATCATCAAAAGATATTCTCCCATTCGCACTTACTAAATGCAACTGATGACGAAAAGGTATACTAATTAAATGTTCTCTTTTTTCATATGATGGTAATATCAAATACTCAACATCAGGATTTTTTAAAATTCCCCTTACCATTTGTATATACCAAAGCCAATATTTTTTTCTTTCTTCTACAGAATTGATGTCATTATTGACAAAAGGGCTTCCCCCTGAAAATATAATTTCAGCCAAAAAATCAGGAGTCCAAACTTCAAAATCATAAACATCATCATCAGTATAATCATCCATATCCCAAATAAAGGACACATCTGTTTCTATATTTTTACACAACGACAACAATATCCAACCAATGGCATCAAAATTATTAAGAAAATTTTTATACTTATCATATATTTCTCCAAAATATGATTTACTGTATTTGTTATTATATAAAAAATCTTTAGATTTTAACAATATATCATTAAATATATCATTTTCGAATACACTAACATTCATTTGAACTATTTTAATAGCGCATGTATAATAAATTTTATTAATAATATTGCTGCTATTAATTTTTCGCATCAATTGAACCCGACTATTTAATGATAAATGCCCATTTGCATTTTTATTAATTTCGTCATTCAACAAAATCAAATCTTTTTCTATGTCCATAATTAATAATTTTAATCATTATCTATAACACTTTCATCTTCATCATTTTTTGAAGGAGTATATATCTCTGTTAGCCCAGGAGGAGTGGTTATATATATAGTTTTATTTATTTCGTTAGATAGTTTTTGTATAAATTTCTTACAACAATCACACATTTTTCTGTTTACACCAATCGCAATATCTGTATTTTGTATCACAAGCATTTGTTTTTCTGCATGCGATGCACTACTACTACCAGGTAGTCCATTATCTAAAGAAGAATTTTCATGTAATTTATGGTTTAATTTTAGAGCTTCTTCTATAACTGATAAAACAGGAACATCAACAAAATTAGGGACCTGCTTTCTAAATTTTTTACTGACCCTTTCTTTGCTATATCCGCTAACTGTAACTATTCCATCAGAACATATAGTTTTTCCCCTATTACTCGGAGGCAATAGTAGGTTTATTTTTTCAGCTCTTTTCCAAGCCTCTTTAGATTGAGTCTTTAACTCTTGCTCTTCTAATTCTTGTTTTTGTCTTTGATTTGATACTGAATTTGTCGTTTTATTATTACGCATCAGAAATTCATCACTTT
>VOFD01002053.1_pt1 | contig 72237 bp, 100 predicted proteins | sample 5384101 | NCBI WGS metagenome assembly VOFD01 (sample SAMN12384723, study PRJNA508395) | human gut metagenome | isolation source: healthy gut C | host: Homo sapiens
AGTTGCATTTTCTTTAGAATTAATGAGTTGAATGTGATTGGATTATCTTTCGTTTATGGCGTCAACAATATTGGTGCGGGTTACTTTCCATGCCGGAATAGCCGCACTCAACAGATTGAGCAGGAAGCAGGCAAAGAATGCCAACAGGAATACGACAGGATCGAATAATAAGTCGATGCACATAGTCCGCCAATCTTCCACGCCATTAGATACGAAATCTACAGAGAAAAGCATTCCTCCCAAAAGGAAAGCGGCAACATAACTTAATACCAATCCGAGAATACCTCCGAAGAGAGAATAAAGCATATTTTCGGAAAGCACTTGCATCATAAGTTCACGTCTGGGTGCACCAAAGGCTTTTCGCACGCCTATTTCAGAGATACGCTTACGCATACGCGACAAAGTAAGTCCGGACAAGTTGACAGCAGGAACAAGTAACAGAACAAGCAGCGTCAAGATATATTGCCGGACGGCTTCTTTCACAGCCGGAGGATTATTGGCGGAGTACCGTTGCGCGGCTACAAAATAGGTATCGGGTTGTCCACGATAAAGCAGATCGAAGTTGGGATGCCCAGCCATGAAAATGGCTCTTAGCCGATCCGCCTCCTAGAGAATCGCCGGAAAATCTTCTTTTGATTTGGCCAGAATGTAGACAGCAGTCATTCCCATGATATTTTCATCCCCCAAGTGGTTGTGAAAGCATTTGTCGAACTTAAAGGAATCCAGACCTGTGCATAAGCATAATTCGCCAATTTAGATACCGGATGCACTACTCCACAAATAACATAAGCTGAATGATTCAGAAGAAAGGTTTTTCCAACTACTTCTGATATTCCGAACAAGCGGCGTGCCATGTCTTCGGAGATTACGGCTTTTGCCGCACCCGCATCAAAATCGGCATTATCATACGGTTTACCGGATATAAAATCAAACTCGAACACTTTCCAGAAAGCATCGTCTGTTTGCAACACACTACAACTCTCCATTTCGCCTGCCGGTTTGGCTGCCAACATTGTTTCCCGAAAAAAACTAGTGATGGAAACCGCTTCGGGAGTTTTCATTTCTTTGAAACAGGCTTTCGCTGTATTGTATCCGATAGGACCGTTACTCTGCCAGTTCACATTGGATTTGTTCTGAAGTCCGGCAAACCGGAAAATAAGCATCCGGTCACGATGGGTTTCCGGTGCAAAGGGAGCAATAGTCGCACGTAAAGTAATCACAATTACCATAATCATAGCAATAGCCAAAGCTGTACCTATAATAGAAATAGAAGAAAGCAGTTTATTTTCCCTCAACAGATGGAACGCTTGTTTAAAATAGAGTTTTATCATGATCGTTCCAGTATAGAGTTCAGTATATTTCTTACTCATCTCTTAGTGCTTCGGTAGGTTGCACTTTCATTGATTGCAGAGCCGGATACGACACGCCAAGAATAATCATTATTGCCATCAAGAGAGATGTCAGTAAAATGGCTATCAGGAAACGGGATACTGTAAATGCCATTTGTGATATATCTACCAGCTCACTATATCCAATGTTGAATGCAATCAATACGGCAGGAAGAGCCGACATGCTTAACAGTAACAAACCTTCCGTAATCAAACGATAGAATATGTTTTTCCGGTTAGCTCCCATCGCCATGTGTAAAGCGACTTCTCCCCGGCGTTGCTGAGTACGGAACCAGAAAGTACCGATCACTCCCAGAAAGATATTCAACAACAGGAAAAAGAGAATACAGAACTGGGTACGCAATTCATTATCATTGTCTATCTCACTGGCGGTCCGGACTTTGCTTAATGGGGTGACATCAAGTATATAAATATTCCCTACTTGATAGATACGGTCGGCATCATTCATAAGACGTTCTACAAACCCATTGTCTACGCCTTCTCGAACACGCAGGCTCAACTCAAGATAGGCTACATTTTCGACCGTTTCCATTTGTTCGTCAGAAAGATAAGTGCCGATATAGGTCCCGGTAAAGGTTTTCCGGCAATATTATAATGATCGTAGCGAACAGGCTCCGTTAAAGCTGCAATACGAAGGTTGGTATCACTCGTGCGAACTTCTTTAGCCAAAAGGTCTTTTCCATGGAAAGTGGCATCCGGATAATAGTCTGCAACATCGACAGGAACGATTATCGTATTTTTTTCTCCAGAGCTTTCACCAGACTTTCATAACCGGAACCATCGATATTCCGAAAACGGAACACTTTATAATATTCAGGAGTTGCCCAACGATCCATCGTACTTATCCAAACCGTGTCATTATCCGGGAAGCGGAAACTCGCTCCACTGCACCCTTCATTATATGGAATACTGTTTTGAGAGATACAGACAGATTCGACCTCCGGATGACGGGACAAACGTCCGGCTATTTCCCTTAAAAGCAGCCATATCATCTTTAACAGTCAGCTCCGGATTGAAATCGGTAGATTTATCGGTAAGACGATTCATGCGTAATACATACGTATTTTCTATATTAAAGCCCATTGGCTGATAATAAATATGCAAAGTGACATAAACCAGATCAACGATATACCACAAAACGACAAACACCAACAATAGCTCAATCCATAGAAAAGCATTGCTCCGGCGCTCATTATATATTTGTTTCAATAACTGTTTCATCATTTTATCTTTGGTTTATTGCATCTACAATGTTCATTCTCGATACTCTCCAGGCCGGAATACCGGCACTCAACAGGTTTAATAACAGACAGAAACAGAATGCTACAAGGAATGTCAGCGGACTGAATAGCATATCAGTGGAAAGAGAAGTTTCCCCGGCAAGACCTGCATTCTCACTGTTACCGAAAAGGAATGAGTTTAACAGAAAAGTAGCTGAATAGCTCAATATCAGTCCCAGTACTCCTGCAAGCAGTGTCAATATCAGATTCTCCCAGAATACCTGTCGCAACAGTTCGTTGGCAGTAGCACCGAATGCTTTCCGGACACCGATTTCTGTCATACGTTTTCGCATACGGGATAAAGTCATGCTACTTAAGTTGATAGCCGGAACCAAAAGTAGAATTACGATGATAAGAACGAATCGCCTGACAATGTGTTTCATATCCAGGTCTGTCCCCCAATGACGATAAAGGTAAGCAAATTGAGTATCCGGCTGACCACGATAAACCAATTCCATATCCTTCAACTTACTATTGTAGACTTGACGGTATTTTTCTACTTCAGCACGGATAGCCGGGAAATCGTCGGACGAACGTGCAAGGATGACCGCCCGCATAGGCCCCATCAGATTTTCTCTCCACGAGAAAGAAGCCAAATCTGTCGAAGTATAGGGAATCCAGACTTGTGCATAAGAAGCTGTCGCCAACTTTGATACGTCTTTCACTACTCCTGTAATGGCATAATCGGCTTTGTTTAATTGGATGGTACGTCCTGCCACGTCAGTTGTACCGAACAGACGACGTGCCACACTGGCAGAAACGACAGCCTTGGACAGCCCACTCTCAAAATCGGCTTTCGTATATGGTTTGCCACACAAGAATTCAAAGCAAAAGACTTGCCAGAACGCTTCATCCGTTTCCATTTCATCTACACTCATCCTGCCTCCCCCGGGAAGAGAAGCACGCATCTTATTATTAACGGAAGTAATGGTAACCGCTTCAGGTATTGTCAACGTCTTAAAGCATTCACGGGCAGTCGTGACAGACATCTGACTGCTGGCAGCATTATTGTGTTGCTCTTTATGCCGGGATGTCATTGCCTTGACATACAATGATCGTGAACGGTTAACCTCCGGCACGCAGTCTTTTATCCGTATCTGCAATGTCAGCACGATCACCATTATCATGCAAATAGCCAAAGCTGTACCTACCATACAGACAATACTAATAAGCCGGTTCTCCTTCAACTGGTAAAGAGCTTGCTTTTATGTATTGCTTCCACATCTTCTTATTCTTTTTTGATTTGATTTTACAGGAGTTTACAGAAGAATGTTCTACATTAGAAATTCCAACCTTTCTTTGTTACGTCTTTACATTTCAGGTTTTTGGAATTGATTTTGCCAACGCCATCCCGTTTAAAAAAGCTGCATCCGCTTTACCGGACACGGTGATATTTCCTACTCCATCCACTTTGGCCTTGATAGTGGTGCAATCAACATTCAGCTTCATATTGCCTACTCCGTCAACATCAAGTTTCAATTCATCGCAATAAAGACTTTTCACGTTGCAGTTACCTACTCCATCAAGTTCGAAAGCTATATTTTTTTAAGTTTTAGTTCTTCTTTTTGCATCGAAGTTTCCTACTCCGTCTATTTTCACTTTGCTCAAATCGGGAGCAGTGATATAGAAAGTCAGATTCTTGACATTCTTGGCATTTTTATCTTTATAAGAGATAACCAGAGTTCAATTTTTCACTGTTACCTTTGTCTTCTCTACAAATTCAGAAGGACCTTCCAGACGGCAGGCACATCCTGACGATTGAGTAAAAATAATATTCCCGACAGATTGCAGGTTTATGGCAGAAAACTCGTCCACATTATAATCTTTACTCACATTTTGTGCCGATAGTGAACAAAAAGCAACACTTAACAGGGCAGCTATTGCAACGATAAAAATATTCTTTGTCATGATGATTTTTAATTTAAAGATACATTAATCTATTTTTCTATTTAGTTCTAATTGTAAGAGGCCATTTCTATTGCACCTGGCGTCCATCGAAAAAAAACGAATAGTGCGTGAAGTCTGCTTCGCCTGTTCTTCATTATGGGTGACCATCACGATGGTGCGTCCGTCTTCCTTATTCAACCGGTGAAGCAGTTCCATTACTTCAGCTCCCATCTTTGAATCCAGATTACCAGTCGGCTCATCGGCAAGGATTATTTCGGGATTACCGATAATAGCACGGGCAATGGCTACACGCTGGCATTGCCCACCGGAAAGTTGTGTAGGAAAATGATTCATGCGATGGCTCAATCCAACCTTCTCTAATACTTCTTGTGCCAACCGTTTCCTTCACTGCCAGCCATACGTCGATGAAGCAAAGGAAGTTCTACATTATCCATCACGTTCAACGAATTAATCAAATGGAAAGACTGAAACACAAAACCAAGCGTTTTATTACGGAAAATTGCCAATTCCTTGTCCTTCATTCCTTCGGTACGTATTCCATTGATTTCCACTATTCCCATGGTAGGTGCATCAAGCAACCCCATAATGTTCAGTAAGGTGGATTTTCCACATCCGGACGGCCCCATAATGCTTAGAAATTCTCCGCGGTCTACGGTCAGATTCACGTTTTCCAGTGCTACCGTTTCAATCTCATCAGTACGGTAAATTTTGGAAAGAGAGTTCAATGTTATCATAATTTCTAGTGTTTAATTTATTTAATCTTCAGCTTATTCTTGTTCTTATATGCACTCATATCGCTTACCACTACCTTATCACCCGGCTGCAATCCGCTCAACACTTCTACATATTCAAAATTAGAATCGCCTAACTGTATTTTACGTTTTACCAGTTCATTATCAGAATTACAAACAAAAAAGTTCATATTCACCGCGTCCTACATAGAAAGAGCCATTAGCTACACGCATCACATCTTCCTTCACAGCATTCATCACATAAACATCTGTTTTTAATCCGGAGCGCAGACGGCGGTGATTATCTTCCTTCAACTGAACCGTGAATGATATGACGCCATTCTTGGATAGCGGTGTAACACTACTAACTATTCCTTCCAGTTTATCGCTTCCTATCTTAACAATTGCTTTTCCTCCAGCTGCCACACGGTCGCCATACGTATCAGCAATCTCACCTTCCACCTTAAAATGACTTAAATCGGAAATGATAGCGACTTGTCCGCCTTCGGAAATCTGTGCACCAATCTGGTTATTAATATAGGTAAGAATAGCTCTGCGCGGAGAACGGATTTGCGCATCATCCAACGTACGTTTCTTTTCGGAAAGACTCTTGCGGAAGATATTAAAGTCAAGCTCCTGAACCTTCAGTTCGGCAGCAGCTACTTCCTTCTCATTTTTATATTGTTGCTGAAGTTGTTCGTACTCTAATTGAGCTACATTATAGCTCAATTCAGCTTGACGTACCTTGTCTGTTGTTCCTGCACCGAGACTGTCCAGATAGTGTTCATTTCTCAACTCCACTTTCATCCGGCTCAATTTCATTGCCGAAACTTTTATCTGCATTGCCATATCGGAAAGTTTCGTCTGATTATTGACGCGAAGCTGATCGAGCTTATACCGACGCATCTGCTCTTCGTCCAGCAACTTCTTATATTCAATTTCCGTACTCTGAAGATCTAGTTTCAGAATCGGAGTACCTACGTCTACGCTATCTCCCCTCTTTTTTATAGACTTCAATAATACGACTGTTGATCGGAGAATTGATAATTTCCTCAAAGGCAGGGACAACCTTACCGGAAGCACTGACACTTACCTCGATCACTCCTTTATCGACTGTGGAAAAGACAAGATCCTTTGCTTCCACTCCTGCCCTTAGTACAGATATAAGTACACCGATGACAATCATACTTGCCACTCCAATGGATGAATAACGAATTATCTTCTTATTACGTTCTTTTTGACGTACTTCTTTAGAATTTCTCTGTCCATATCTGATCATTTACTATTTTATGATGTATCAATTCGGTACTTTATATACCAAATCTGTGCCAAAACCGTAAATGATTGATAAATAGAAGATAACAAAAAACAAAAGGGTGTCCGATATCGGACACCCTGTACGAATTTACCGTTCAGAATAAAATCTATCATCCTGCCGACAGGAGGTCTGTCTACTTGGATGATGATGAAATAGAGAGGTCCTTTTCCTCTTGTACTTGTTCTTTTCCCCAATGCGTAGTCTCTTCCAGCTTTTCACGATCACGAATCTCTTTTTGCTTTACGGGCGTAGACAATCATACGCATAGACTGATCGTAAGTGAAATAATTCCATACCCAATTCAAGAGTACAATAACCTTATTGCGTACCCCAAGAATAGAGCGCAGATGAACAACCAGCCACATCACCCAGGCAAACCATCCCTGCATTTTTACTTTACTAAACTCTGCCACGGCACGATTACGTCCTACAGTCGCCATCGACCCCAGATTACGATAATGGAAAGGTTTCATTTCCCGTCCTTTCTCCATACGTACCAGATTCTTTGCCAACAATTCTCCTTGCTGGATAGCCACTTGCGCCAATTGAGGATGTCCGTTCGGGTAATTTTCATCAGCTAACTGAATACATTGGTCGCCAATAGCAAACACATTGCTCATTCCCTCCACACGGTTGAACGAATCAACTTTAATACGTCCGCCACGTCCTATCAACGAAGGATCCATGTTGCCGATAGTCACTCCGGTAACACCACTCACCCAAATAAAAGTACGGGTAGCAATCTCCGTACCATCTTCGAGTACCACTTTATGGTCACGATAGTCCACAACACGTTTATTCAACAGGATATTTACCCCCATTTCACGGAGAAACTGTTCGGCATGAGCGGAAGATTCTTCCGACATTCCGGCAAGCAGTCGCGGCCCGGCCTCAATCAGATATATATGCATCAAGCTACTCGGCATATCAGGATAATCTTTTGGCAGGACAAATTTCTTCATTTCGGAAAGTATTCCGGCTACCTCTATTCCGGTTGCTCCACCTCCTACAATAACGATATTCATCAACTCTTGTTGCTCCTGTTTGGTTGAGCAAGTTAAGGCACGTTCCAGATTCGCAAGAAGAGCATTTCTCAACCCCATTGCTTCCGAAACGTTTTTCATCGGCATGGCCTCCTCTTCGATATGTTTATTACCGAAAAAGTTGGTTGTAGTTCCTGCAGCCAACACCAGATAATCATATTCTGCTTTTCCGATGGAAGTCTGTATCATATTCTTTTCGGGGAAGATGGCCCGTACTTCTGCCATACGGAAATAAAAATCTTTCCGATGCTGGAATATCTTGCGGAAAGGGAAGGAAATGGAAGTCGGTTCCATACCTGCCGAGGCCACCTGATAAATTAACGGAGGGAACTGATGATAGTTGTTCTTATCTATCAATACAACTTGGAAGCCTGACTTTTTCAGCTTGTTAGCCAACTTCAAGCCACCGAAACCACCGCCTACAATGACGACCCGTTTCTTACTGTCTTTGCAATATTTAGACTCATATATTAATCATGTTTTATCATACATAATAACACATGAATGAACCATTAAGTTTTCGAAATGCAAAACTTTTACGAAGAAAGAAAAAAGCCGGATTTATTCATCGGTGGCGAACAAAAAACACTCTATATGTGTCCCTACCGCAGGCGCAATCTATCTCCGATTTCAGGAACATATTCGCCGTCCTTACGATTCATCTTATAAAGATTCTTGAGACGGATACCATATTTCTGCGAGATGGCATGCATAGAATCTCCATCTTTCACAATATATACAGTATGAGGCTTGGATGCCTTTTTTTCTTCTTGCTCTTCAGGTAGATAATATCTCCTTCCATCAAGGTATAATCACGTTGCAAGTCATTGTATTTCACAAGCTTCTTCCAACTAATATCGAACTCCTTGCCTAAGTCTTTAAAGGTATCGCCGTTACGGGCAACGACATAGGCAATATCATTGGCAATATATACCTGATGAGGACTCATCAGCCAAGGATTCTTTTTCAGTTTCCGTTCCGAATATACCCCCTTACGGTCGTATTTATACAAGTCATAATCTTCGATAATTGTAATCAGACGATTAGCATAAGAAGGATCGGTAGCATAGCCAGCTTTTTTTCAGTCCACGGGCCCATCCTTTATAGTCTGTGATATCCAGTTTGAAAAGAAAAGCGTAACGGGCACCTCTTCTAAGGAAGTCGGAATGATCTTCGTAAGAGTCACGCGGATGCTTATAAGCACGGAAACATTCGTTGCGTGCATCATCATCATGACGAACGGTACGCCCCCGCCAACTACTTCCACACTTAATACCAAAATGGTTATTACTCTTTCGTGCCAACTGACTGTATCCGGCACCGCTTTCCAGCAATCCTTGTGCCAACGTGATACTCGCCGGAATCTTATGAAGCTTCATCTGTTCAACAGCCAAATCACTATACTTGTTTATATACTCGACGTAACGGGCATTCCGTTTCTGTGCCTGCACTCCTACGGCAAAGAAGAAAACAACAGTTAAAAAAGATAAGTCTATACAGTTTATTCTCCATTTTAGTTCAGATGTAGATTAGATGGCACAAAAATCCGAAAAATAATTGGGATTATCAATCTCTTTCCTAACTTTGTAACATTAATTGTAGAAACCAATACCCTGACGTATATGAGAGACCTCACAATTACCGCTATTATTAAAGTATATCAATATGATGAGTTGAATGAGGCCGATCGGGCACTTATGCAGACTGCCATGGAGGCAACAGCTCGTAGTTATTCTCCGTATTCCCATTTCTCCGTAGGTGCCGCTGCGCTATTGGGCAACGGAACTGTTGTGACAGGAACCAATCAGGAGAATGCCGCCTATCCATCGGGACTTTGTGCGGAACGCACTACCTTATTCTATGCCAATTCCCAATATCCCGACCAGCCGGTTGTCACTCTTGCCATTGCGGCACGAACGGAAAAAGATTTCATCGACCAACCGATTCCCCCTGCGGCGCTTGCCGGCAAGTGATTCTGGAAACGGAAAAGCGTTACAAACAACCCATCCGTATCCTATTGTATGGCAAAGAATGTATCTACGAAGTAAAAAGTATAAGCGACCTACTACCGCTATCATTTGACGCATCAGCAATGGAGGACTAACTATGTTACAACAATATCACACGAAACTAAAAGGGACACTCGCACTTACAGACTCTTATCTGACAGAAAAAGCACTGCAAAAAAGAAAAGGGGCTTTATAAATTTATATGGGTACGCAGCGGAAGCATCACAGTAGAAATCGACCATCAGGAAATGATGCTTACCAAAGATGAAGTGATTTCACTCACTCATCTGCAACACCTCGAATTTAAATCGATTGACGGTGAATATCTGACTTTGCTGTTCAACAGTAACTTCTATTGCATCTATGGCAACGACCATGAAGTGTCGTGTAGCGGTTTCCTGTTCAACGGTTCTTCTCACCTGATCCGTTTTACCCTGAATGAAAAAGAACGCAAAGAGCTCGATACCATTACCGAAGCACTGGAAAACGAATTTACCGTTTCCGACAGCCTGCAGGAAGAGATGCTACGCATTCTGCTGAAACGCTTCATCATTCAATGTACCCGCATTGCACGTCATCGCATGAATATCACCCGTGAAAAAGAATCCGGTTTCGAGATTGTCCGCCAATACTGTAACTTGGTTGACGAGCATTACCGGACGAAGAAGCAAGTACAGGATTATGCCGATATGCTGCACAAATCTCCCAAGACACTATCGAACATCTTTTCAACCTGCAAACTGCCATCACCGCTCCGGGTAATCCACGAACGGGTGGAAGCGGAAGCCAAACGCCTTCTGCTTTACAGCAACAAAAGTGCCAAAGAAATTGCCGATATTCTGGGTTTTGAGGATCAGGCTTCTTTCAGCCGTTTCTTCTAAAAATATAACCGGACAGAGTGCAGTACAATTCAGAAATACACAGGAAAGGAAAAATTGATAAGGGATACGGAAGTATTGCTATTTGAGGAGCATGGGGAATGAACGATCTTTGCAACGTTAGATAAACTCATTAAAACCCCAACAAAATGAAAGAGAAATTTATCGCTTTACTGACCTTCACTTCAAGTCTAAAAGGTTTCGGTATCCAATTTATCCGCGTGGCCATTCTGGTAGTATTTGTATGGATAGGCGGATTGAAGTATTTCCATTATGAAGCCGACGGATTGTTCCGTTCGTAGCCAACAGCCCTTTCATGAGCTTCTTCTATGCTAAAGATGCGCCTGAATACAAAGAACATAAAAATGCGGAAGGTGCTTTTGTCCCGGAAAATCGTGCATGGCACGAAGCAAACCGCACTTATACTTTCTCTTACGGACTGGGAGCTCTTATTATGGGGATCGGCATACTGGTATTGCTAGGGCATTTTTTCCCGAAAGTGGGACTGGCAGGTGACGCTCTTGCTATTATCATGACGCTCGGCACACTTTCTTTTCTTGTCACCACTCCCGAAGTATGGGTTCCAACCTGGGTAGTGGAGAATTCGGTTTTCCATTACTCTCCGGTGCAGGGCGGCTGGTGATTAAAGATATTGTGATCCTGGCCAGTGCTGTAGTATTATTATCCGACTCGTCACAACGCGTACTCAAAATAATTAAAAAAGAGCTAATCCCCTTTTGCAGAAAGTGCTAACTTCTTGAGATTACGGAACAAATCGTATTTTCAGACTGTTATATAGTCTCATACGAATCGTTAATAAAAAAGAAGTTATGAAACAATATGATGCAATAATAATAGGATTCGGCAAGGCAGGAAAGACCCCTGGCTGCCGAACTTTCCAACCGCGGATGGCAAGTTGCCATCGTGGAACGCTCCAACATGATGTACGGAGGTTCTTGTCCTAACATAGCCTGTATTCCAACCAAAATGCTGGTGCATGAAGCCGAGGTTTCCGCCTTGCTCTACCATGACGATTTTCCCAAACAGGCGAATATGTACAAACAAGCCATCGGCCGGAAGAACCGTCTCACCTCTTTTCTTAGAAATGATAATTACGAAAGACTAAACAAGCGTCCCAATGTAACTATTTACACCGGAACGGGCTCTTTCGTATCTTCCAATACCATAAAAGTAGCGCTTCCGGAAGGGGACATCGAACTGCAAGGTAAAAGAGATATTTATCAATACTGGCTCTACTCCTATCATTCCGGCAATAGACGGTATTCAGCACAGCCAGCATGTATATACCAGTAGTACGCTTCTGGATTTAAACGTCCTTCCCCATCACTTGATTATCATAGGCGGAGGATATATCGGACTGGAATTTGCTTCTATGTATGCCGGATTCGGTAGCAAAGTGACGATACTCGAAGGAGGAAACAAATTTATGCCTCGTGAAGATCGGGACATTGCAAACAGCGTCAAAGAAGTTATGGATAAAAAAGGTATTGAAATCCACCTGAACACCCGCGCACAGTCCGTCCATGATACCAGTGACGGAGTGACACTGACTTACTCGGACGTATCCGACGGTACTCCTTATTATGTGGACGGAGATGCCATTCTCATCGCAACGGGACGTAAACCGATGATTGAAGGATTAAATTTGCAAGCAGCAGGCGTAGGAGTCGATGCGCACGGAGCTATTATAGTAAACGATCAGTTGCGTACCACTGTTCCTCATATATGGGCAATGGGAGATGTGAAAGGCGGGTCGCAATTTACTTATGTCTCACTGGATGATTTCCGGATTATCCGTGACCAGCTCTTCGGTGATAAGAAACGTGATATCGGAGACCGTGATCCAGTTCAGTATGCAGTATTTATTGATCCACCGTTGGCACATATCGGAATCAGTGAAGAAGAGGCGTTAAAAAGAGGATACTCATTTAAGGTTTCCCGGCTACCGGCTACTTCCATCGTCCGCACCCGTACACTACAGCAGACAGATGGTATGTTAAAAGCCATCATCAATAATCATAACGGGAAAATTATGGGCTGTACACTATTTTGTGCCGATGCTTCGGAAATCATCAATACCGTAGCTATGGCGATGAAAACAGGGCAAACCTCTACATTCTTGCGCGATTTTATCTTCACGCATCCCAGTATGAGTGAGGGATTAAATCAACTGTTTGATGTATAAGAATAAGAAAGAATATAAATCACTTCTAAAATACAGCCTCTGAACAAGACAAACAGAGGCTGTATTTGGAGTAATCAGAGGCTCTGAATGAGGCAAACAGAGCCTCAAATAAATGAATCTTATTCTTTTTTCTACCTCAACAGAGTGAAATCTAACAGAAAGTGTTATCTTTGCAACCAAGTTAAACTATATACCTACCGCAATGAGAATTAGTAAGTAAGACAACACTTCTAAGTAAACATCACTTTTCTTATATGCTTTTTTCTATTTTGTTAAGCATCACGAAATCCGTGTTGTTTAGCCAGTATTGTGTTTGTCGTTCCCCTATCCTGTGATTTTCCCTCACTCTATTTTCAACCTCAAACCCAATAGATCATTATGTCTATAAGTATTCAACAAATCAGCTATATCCATCCGGATAAAGAAGTATTATTCAGTGATCTCAATTTCGCCATCAGCAAAGGCCAAAAACTGGGATTAGTCGGTAACAATGGCTGCGGCAAATCTACTTTGCTGCAAATTATTGCCGGTCAACTTTCACCCTCTTCCGGTGTCATTGTCCGCCCGGATGAGCTATATTATATCCCGCAACATTTCGGGCAATATGATTCATTAACCATCGCCCAGGCACTCCGGATAGAGCGTAAGCAACAAGCCCTACATGCTATCTTGTCAGGAGATGCCTCAAACGAAAATTTCACCGTCGTCTGGATGATGACTGGAATATTGAAGAACGTTCCATTGCCGCTCTCGATTTATGGGGGCTAGGACAGTTTACTCTATCTTACCCGATGAATTTGCTTAGCGGAGGTGAAAAGACCCGTGTATTTCTGGCAGGTATGGACATCCATCACCCACCTGTCATACTTATGGATGAACCGACCAATCACCTCGATTCTTCCGGCAGACAACGTTTATACGACTGGGTAGAGAAATGCCGCTCCACACTGTTAGTTGTAAGTCATGACCGCACTCTGCTTAATCTTCTCCCCGAAATATGCGAACTGGAAAAGCATCAAATCAATTACTATGGAGGAAATTACGAATTCTACAAAGAACAAAAAACGCTGATGCAGGAAGCATTGCAACAACGTATTGAAGAAAAAGAAAAGGCACTACGTATTGCCCGTAAAGTGGCTCGCGAAACGGCCGAACGCAGGGACAAACAAAATGTACGTGGAGAAAAAATCATATTAAAAAGGAGTTCCTCGTATTGTGCTCAATGCGCTTCAAGGAAAATCAGAAAAGAGTACCAGCAAACTTAACAGCACCCATCAGGAGAAAGCCGAGAAGTTAACAGACGAACGCAACCAGCTTCGAAGTTCGCTCTCCCCAACCGCTACATTAAAAACCGATTTTAACAGTTCCTCGCTTCATACCGGGAAAATATTAGTGACAGCAAAAGAGATTAACTTCAGTTATCATTCCAATTCAATCAACAGTCATATTCAGATGAATAATGAAGCAAATCTTGCTGATACAGGTAATCATCCCAGTCCGGACAGTAATGATATTCAGGACAATAGCGATTTCAAACAGCAACTCTGGCAAACCCCTATCAGCTTCCAACTAAAGAGTGGAGACCGCCTCCGTATAGAAGGGGCCAACGGCAGTGGGAAAACAACTCTTTTGAAGCTAATCACCGGACAGTTCCAGCCACAGGAAGGAAACCTGACGCGAATGGAATTTACCTATTTATCTGAATCAGGAATATTCTATCATCGACAACCGGAACAGTATTCTGGAACAGGCTTACGCTTTCAATAACCGGAACCTGCCGGAGCATGAAATAAAGACCATTCTGAACCGTTATTTATTCCCTGCTTCCGAATGGGATAAATCCTGCCGGAAACTTAGCGGCGGTGAGAAAATGCGTCTTGCTTTCTGCTGCCTGATGATTAGCAATAATACTCCCGATATGTTTATTCTGGATGAACCGACCAACAATCTGGATATACAGAGTATTGAAATCATTACTGCTACCATCAAGAACTATACGGGTACTGTAATTGTAATCTCACACGACGATTATTTCATTCAGGAAATCGGTATCGAGCAACGTATTTTATTAAGCTAGTCTATTGATATTTTATCCGGGAAGTCTAAATATCAATCTAGTTTTTTATAACTTCGCAGCGAGAAGACAAGAATTAGAATAAAATGAATCAGACAGCACAATCAGGGTGGTTTATCTTTTACAAAGACCAACTGCTTCTTGAGAAAAAAAGAGGATGGCATATATACCATCCCGTGTGGAGAAAGCTCTCCTACTGTTATTAAAGAAAAAACAACCGTACACAATATCACTACATTGGAAGGTAGAAACTGCAAAGCTTTCTCCCTCTCCTCTCCCATTGAAGAATCGGAGCAATGGACAATGATAGGACTTCGCGCCTCTTATGAATATCTCCCTTTGTCTCATTATCAGACTGCAGGAAAAGCGCATGAGATTCTGCATTGGGATAGAAACAGCCGCTTTCTGTTCCGCCTGCGGCACGCTGATGGAACAGAAAGAATCTATTATGAAACGTTGCCCGAAATGCGGTCGGGAAGTATATCCTTCCATATCCACAGCGATTCTGGTATTAGTGAGAAAAAAAGACTCACTACTCTTAGTGCATGCCCGCAATTTTAAAGGAACATTCAATAGCCTCGTTGCCGGATTCCGGAAACCGGAGAAACATTAGAAGAATGTGTAGCACGTGAAGTGAAAGAAGAAACCGGACTGGACGTAAAGAATATCACTTATTTCGGCAACCAGCCCTGGCCTTATCCCAGCGGTCTAATGGTCGGATTTATTGCGGATTATGCCGGAGGGGAAATCACACTCAAGATGAAGAATTGAGTTCGGGAGACTTTTACACAAGAGATAATCTACCCGAACTTCCCAGAAAACTTAGCCTTGCACGAAAGATGATCGATTGGTGGATTGAACATCCAAATGAAGATGTATTAAACTAATAATCATAAATCAACCCCATGGAATTATCACCCAAAACACCCCGAATCGAAGTAGTGGATGCTCTTAGAGGATTTGCTGTAATGGCGATTCTCTTAGTACATAATCTGGAACATTTCATTTTCCCTGTTTATCCGGAAAGTTCTCCCGAATGGCTCACTATTTTGGATGAGGGAGTATTTAATACAACCTTCTCACTGCTTGCCGGAAAATCTTATGCCATATTTGCTCTGCTTTTTGGATTCACTTTCTTTATCCAGTCGCACAACCAGCAATTAAAAGGAAAAGACTTCGGTTACCGTTTTTTATGGAGATATGGCATAAATGGACTTGGATAGGAACCAAGAAATAAGATGAAGAAAAGCAGGCTACGAAATACACACAACTACAAACGAACAACTTACGAATATGAAACTGAACGTATCACTCTAAAGCATCAACAAAACATGTGTATATCCGCAGCCTGCCTGTTGAAATTGAGATGATGCCAATACAACAAGATTCTCGCAAGAAGGATTTGCAAGTGGACTTAAAGAATGCAAGGGAAATGAAAGAACTGTGCCAAATGAGGAAAATGCCCGAAAATAGGCAGAATCAAGGCTATGTACAGAGAAAAAGAAGCGCCTCCACAATCTTCAAAAAGACGATGGAGGCGCTATTTTAATCTTTATCTTTTTATGATCTATGTCTGCAATTTCAGAAGAGACAAAATCAGATACCCAATGATTTCTTCACTGCTTCAATCTTTTCCATTGCAGCAGCATCAGCAGAAGCGAAACAGTTGCGACAACCCATTTCTCCTTGTACTTCCATATAGAATTTGATCTTCGGTTCTGTTCCCGACGGGCGAACTGAAACTTTGCTTCCATCTTCAGTGAAGTATTGAAGAACGTTAGAGGGTTCCGGCATATCAATTACAGTTACGTTACCTTTATCGTCTGTCTGTTTCAGAGTCTTATAATCTTTGCTCAAGATCACTTTTAGAGCCACCCAATTCTTTCGGAGGATTAGCACGGAAGTTTTCCATCATTGCTTTGATTTCTTCAGCACCGCTCTTGCCCGGTTTCACTACGTTCACTGTGAATTCTTTGGAGAATCCATATTCTACGTAGATATCCAGCAACAACTGGTACAATGACTTACCGTTATCTTTTGCCCATGCAGCTACTTCTGCAATCAGACAGCAAGCTGATACAGCATCTTTATCACGGACAAAGTCTTCGGCCAGGAAGCCGTAGCTCTCTTCACCACCTCCGATGTATTGCTTTTTGCCTTCACGCAGACGGATTTCACGGGCAATCCACTTAAATCCGGTGTAGCAGTCAAGCATTTCGATGTTATTCTTATCAGCAATCTTCTTGATAAGTTCGGTAGTAACGATAGTCTTCACACAGAACTCATTACCCTTGATCTTACCCAATTGTTTGTACTGAGTCAGAATATAGTAAAGATACATCATACAAGTCTGATTACCATTAATCAGTACCCATTCGCCCTTGTCATCCTTGCAAGCAATACCCACACGGTCAGCATCCGGGTCGGAAGCCATAACGAGGTGAGCATCAATTTCTTTGGCAAGGTTTACAGCCATAGAAAGAGCTTCCGCGTTTTCCGGGTTCGGAGATACGACAGTCGGGAAATTACCATCCTTACTCATCTGTTCGGGCACAGTAAATACGTTTTCGAATCCCCACATCTTCAATGCACGCGGAATCAACATCATACCTGTACCGTGGATCGGAGTATAGACAATCTTCATGTCTTTGTGACGGGCGATAGCTGCCGGATCAATAGAAACAGTTTTCACCATATCCAAATAAATCTTATCGATGTCTTCACCGATAATCTGAATCAAATCAGGATTTCCACGGAATTTAATGTCAGCAGCAGAAGCAATGGCGTTCACTTCGTCAATGATACCTTTATCATGCGGGGCCAACACTTGTGCACCGTCATCCCAATAAGCCTTGTATCCGTTGTATTCTTTCGGATTGTGAGAAGCCGTCAAGATGATACCGCTCTGGCATCCGAGGTGACGGATAGCGAAAGACATTTCCGGAGTCGGACGCATGTCGTCAAACAGATATACTTTGATACCATTGGCAGAGAAAATATTAGCAGAAGTTTCCGCAAACAAACGGCTGTTGTTACGGCAGTCGTGACCTACTACTACAGAAATCTGCGGCAGATCCTTGAAGTTCTTCTTCAGATAGTTGGAAAGTCCTTGAGTGGCAGCACCTACCGTATAGATATTCATACGGTTGCTACCTACACCCATGATACCACGCAAACCACCTGTACCAAATTCAAGGTCTTTGTAGAAAGCTTCAATAAATTCGGTTTTATCATCGTTTTCCAACATGCGTTTCACTTCAGCCTGGGTTTCAGCATCATAAGCCGGGGTCAGCCATTTTTCGGCTTTCTCAGTGACCTGTTTGATAAGTTCCTGATTTTCCATTTCGATTATTGTTTATTGGTTAATGAATTATTCATTGCTATTTTCTTGAGCACACAAATGTAAAATAATAAGTTTACAAATCCTAGTTATTCAATTCTTATTTCACCAAATATCTATCACCGGTCTGTTTGACATATTCTTGCAAGAATTCTTTCGGATATCCGGGACGGATCACACCGGCAGGTTGTCCGATAGAATTACGCTCAAACTTACCATCTTTAACACGCTTCACTACTCCATCATTATACTTCACAATCAAGAATGTACCTAATTGTTTCCAAGTATCGAAAGTGCTCTGTGCAGTCATGTTTGTATAATTTGTCAGAAAATCTACTGCTGCGTTCTTATCTTTAGCCAACAGTTTGGCAGCCATCTCTTCAATGCCTTCCTGCGCATTGTTGAAAGTCGTTTCCATTTCTTTCTGCGCTTCCCGCACATCCCCAATCATCAGATCATAACGCGGATAAACCATATTGGACACCCAATTGAAAATCCAGAAAGCAGAATTCAAGAGAATGTTATATAATCGGCTCCGCCCACACGGGTATAGCATACCGGAGCTTTCGTTGCGCAGCAATAGACCGGAGTAAATACCGTCATGTTGGCATCATCCACACCAAACCAAAGTACACCACCTATCGGGTCCGGCTTATGAGCACGCATTTGTGCAACAAATACAAATCCGCTTTGTTGAGTGGAAATGGGACGTTCGTTGAAATATTCCTTGTCGTCTACCTTGAAGTTCAGAGGAGAGAGGCGATATGGCGTCTTATAAGGACCTGCTCCGAAATCATTGAAATATCAAGAGGCGTACCTTCATAGTGGTCACGCATCATATCTTTCACATCCTGTACAGACAGTTTTTGTTTCGGTTTCACAAAAAGAGGCATCGGAGTATCGGTCTTTCCCTCAATATAAGGAAGATAATCTTTTCCGTTATCCGTGAACTTATTAAAATAGCTCCACACACGTGCCTCACAGAAACGGCGGGCACCAAAATCAAGAGGTGCGTAGGCTAGCGAAAAGCTAAAATCTTTGTTTACTCCATTAAAATATCCCTTCTCACGGGCAAAAGAAACAACATCCGGAGAGTACATACAGTTCTCCTTGTCATTCATATCAAACTGGTGAATACGTGACTGATTGGCATGAGCCGAGATGCAGTCGTCGGGTACACGTACAGCTACCCAAACAGCTCCACGGATTCCGGGACCTTTACCAATCATTTCCATGATCCAGATTTCATTGGGATCGGCAATAGTAAAAGACTCTCCTTCGCTATAATAACCGTATTGCTGCACTAAATCGGTCATGATTTTAATTGCTTCACGGGCAGTACGCGAACGTTGCAATCCAATATAAATCAAACTTCCATAATCAATAATACCCGTAGAATCCGTCAACTCGGGACGACCGCCGAAAGTAGTTTCCCCAATAGTGACCTGATATTCATTCATATTACCGACTACATTGTAAGTCTGACGTGCCTGCTCGATTTCGCCCAAATACTTACCCGTATCCCATTCATAGACTTTCAACATCGTCCCCTTCGGGTAGGTAGCAGCCGGATAATGATAAAGCTCACCAAACAGGCCATACGAGTCGGCCGAATAGGAAACAATCGTCGAACCGTCAGTCGAAGCATTTTTGCCAACAATCAGGTTCGTACAAGCGAAAGAATTCGCCACAGCCGCCATAAATACAGCAGCACAAAAAATAATTCTTTTTCTTCATAAATATATGATTCACTTTTAATAATTTACCAAACAAAACTCTCACGAGCTACCGTTTCATTTCCGCAACCATCGGTCACTGTAAACTCGACCGTATGCTTTTCGCCCTTCTTCACGTGTTTCGGATCAAGTACACATTCCCAGTACGATTTCACCATATTGGGGCGTCCGAAAAGTGCATACTTATCGTCAATCGTCCCGCGATAGGAAGCAATTCCCGTCCCCTGATCTTTCAGCCGATAGACAATCTTTCCGTTTCTTCCCCACTGGTTCTTATTAACAGGAATAATCTCCGGCGGAATGGTGTCAATGGCAACAGTATAAGTTCCTAACTCCTTGATGGCAGCTTTCATATATCCGTCTTCATACTTTCCGCCTACGCTGTACTTTCCTCCCTTCGGAGTGATGCGGGCCACATAATATTTGGTCGTATCGGCAACCGGCTTTCTACGCAATCCGATACGAAGTTCGCAAGCTGCATGCAATGGAACCGTCTTATCATTCAGTTGATAAGTAAAAGCAACGGCACCACTATCCGCCTTCATCTGATAATTGAGGGGGACATCGTCATACAACATTCCTTTCGGAATAACCAGGCTCAATCCCGGCTCTTGCAAATAATTAGTCTTATTCCAGATGAAATAATATTTCTCCCGATGATTCAACGGTTCAATCGGCTGCTTCCGGCCCCGCACGGTAAAACGATAGTTGGAAGTGTTTCCGAAAGCATCTTTCAATGTATATAAGAAGTGATAATCCCGTTCCTCGTCAATCGTCACCAGACCACGATGATCATTCGACGCTTTCAGCAGACGCAACGTATTTCCCGGATCGATAAAAGATTTCATATATTGCCCGTACGTCCACGAATTGATCATCCGGTTTTCCTCTTGAGAGAAACGATCTACGGTACTGCGAAATATTTCATTCCCATCTACCGTGAGCACAACAGAATAAACTCCGTAATGGTTACTTACGCCATCCATGTAATCGTATGCCTTGATACCCAGCCCTATCACTCCCCATGCTTCCACAGGACGTTCGCTATTGGGAAGAATCGTTTTATTCTCCTGTTTTCCATCCACCACTCCTTTGCCCGGTTGCGGGAAAAAGAGGATGCCATCAGCTTTCGGAGCACGTGTATCTTTTATTTTCGACTGGAAGAAAGGCATAGGGTCAATATAATCCCCGATTCCGTTTCAAACACATCCAGATGAAGATGTGGGCCGAACGAATATCCGGTATTGCCGCTCCATGCAATCTGCTGACCTCCTTTTACCGGATATTCTCCCGGTTCGGGAACAATCTCCACTTCCCAGTTCTCTTCTTCATATTGAAGTTTCTCCACCCTTTCGGCAATGGGAGAAATAAAACCGCTCAAGTGTCGGTTAATAGTAGAATATCCATTATGATAGCAGACATCAAGCACATATCCCGAACCGTTAGTCACCCGAATACGTGAAATATAGCCATCAGCGAGAGCAAGAACGGGTTTACCGATCACTCCGCCTGTTTTAAAATCCAGCCCGCCATGGAAGTGATTGGAGCGGATTTCGCCAAAGTTTCCACTCAATGTAAGAGGAAAATCAAAAGGGGGTATAAAAGTCGCTTGCTTTTTTCTCCTGCCCATAACCTCCGATGCAGCCAGCCAACATCAAAGCAGTGATATATTGTTTTATCATTCCATTCTCTTTTTTACTCCGGCAAATGTACACTATTCCAACTAAATTACGAAATATCTGGGAGGAATGATGGTCTTAGATTCTAGTTAATATTTCTTTTAAATGTTATATTCATTGCAAATCAGTAGTTATTATGTTATTAATATTAGTACTTTTGTGGCTGTTTTTTAATTATAATTAAAAGTTAGAAACTCAATGAGAATGTATGTAAAAGTAATGGCAGCGGTCATTGCATGTATATTGCTGAGTGGAGAAGCCCTTTCGGCATTTGCAATTACCCCGCTACAGAAAATCTGAGTTGGTTCAAGAAGAAAAAGAAAAAATCAGAAGAGAGAGAAGAGAAGAGTAAAAGTGACTACGAGAAACTAGTGGAAGGCAGCAAAACGACAAAAGGAATGTTTGCTGTACATCAAAAGAAAGAATGATTTCTATTTTGAAATTCCTACCGCACTTTTAGGACGCGATTTATTGGTTGTCAATAAACTGCAACGGGTTCCAGCCGAATTGAATGAGGCAGGTGTGAATCGTGGAGTAAACTACGAGAATCAGATGGTTTGCATGGAATGGGACAAAGCTACGGGCAAACTAATGCTACGACAACAACGCCCATTACCTCTGGCCCCCCAAACGGATGCCATCTTCCGTTCGGTAAAGGATAATTTTATCTCTCCATTGATTGCCGCATTCAAAATTGAAGCAATTAATGCAGATTCTACTGCATTAGTAATCAAGGTGAATGATATTTATGACGGTACTGAAACCAGTATTAATAATGTATTTACTAATATCAATCTGGGTACTTCGGCTATCAAGAACTTATCACGTATTTTATCCATCAAATCCTTTTCAAACAATGTCGTGGCAACTTCCGAGTTGACCACCAGAGTTACAGAAGGAACTACCACTGTTTATGTGACGGTGGAAGTTAGCTCTTCTATTCTCTTGTTACCCGAAAAGCCGATGATGGGGCGATTCGACAATCAGAAGGTCGGTTATTTCACTAATCCGTTATTAAGTTTCAGTGATGCACAACAACGTACGGATAAAACACAATATATCACTCGTTGGCGCATGGAACCCAAACCGGAAGACCGGGAGGCTTATCTGAAAGGACAGATTGTGGAGCCTGCCAAACCAATCGTATTCTACATTGATAATTCAACACCTTATCAATGGCGTACGTACATTAAAAAAGGTATCGAGGACTGGCAGATTGCTTTCGAAAAAAAGCAGGTTTCAAGAACGCGATTATCGCCAAGGAAATCACAGACAGTATGCATATAGACATGGACGATGTCAATTACTCCGTACTGACTTACGCTGCTTCAGAAAAGAAAAATGCAATGGGACCTTCCCTGTTAGACCCACGTTCCGGAGAAATTCTGGAAGCTGATATTATGTGGTGGCACAATGTGCTTTCTATGGTACGCGAATGGATCACTGTGCAGACTGGAACTGTGTGTCCGGAAGCACGCAATGTGCAATTACCCGATGCTTTAATGGGAGATGCCATCCGGTTCGTTGCTTGCCATGAGGTAGGCCACTCATTGGGACTCCGTCACAATATGATGGGTTCATGGGCTTTCCCGACGGATTCGTTACGTTCCGAAGCATTTACTTCCAGAATGAATTCTACCGCTTCATCTATCATGGATTATGCACGATTCAATTATATTGCACAGCCCGGGAGATGGCGTGAAAGTTCTTTCTCCGCATATCGGTCCTTATGACATGTTTGCTATCGAATACGGTTACCGTTGGTATGGGAAAAAGACTCCGGAAGAAGAAAAAGATGTCTTATTTGATTTCCTGAGCAAGCATACCGACCGTCTTTATAAATATAGTGAAGCACAGGATGTACGTGATGCCGTTGATCCACGTGCACAGAATGAAGACCTGGGCGATGATCCCGTACGTTCTTCCTTACTTGGCATTGACAACCTGAAACGCATCGTGCCACAGATTCTCCAATGGACTACAACCGGAGAAAAGGGACAGACTTATGAAGAAGCGTCGCGTCTCTACTATGCAATTATCAATCAATGGAACAACTATCTGTATCACGTACTGGCCAACATTGGTGGCATCTATATCGAAAATACAGTCATAGGAGATGGTGTACAGACCTACACATTCGTTGAGAAAGAGAAACAAGAAGCTTCATTGAAATTCTTGATGGATGAAGTACTGACTTATCCTAAATGGTTGTTCGATACGGAAGTGGGAAAGTACACCTATTTGCTCCGTAACACTCCAATCGGAAAACAGGAGAATGCTCCTACGCAAATCTTAAAGAACGCCCAAGCCTATATCCTTTGGGATTTACTAGGCAACACTCGTTTGATGCGTATGATAGAGAATGAATCTGTCAACGGAAAAAAAGCCTTTACAGTAGTGGAGCTTATGGACGGACTTCATAAAAACATTTTCGGTATTACCGAACGTGGTGGCATCCCTAATGTAATGGAACGTTCTTTGCAGAAAAACTTCCTTGATGCATTGCTGACAGCCGCAGCAGAACCCGAAGCAGTAAAAATCAACAAAAAGATTGCCGATGAGCACTTCTTGCTTGACCATGCCACTCCGTTCTGTAGTTGTTATGCAGCTGAACAACGGGCACTTCGCCAAGAAGACCGAATGGGCGCTCCACGTGTGCTTAACTTCTACGGCAGTCAGCTCAACCGTATTTCTGATGCTATCTCGGTGAAACGCGGAGAGCTATTACGTATCAAGAAATTGTTGCAGAGCCGTCTCGGCACTTCTGATACTGCTGCACGCTATCATTATGAAGACATGATCCTACGTATTAATACAGCTTTGGGAATCAAATAAAACAAAATCAATCACTTTAATTATCTATATTGATGAGAAAAAAAAATACTTATACGTTCTTATATGTTTTCTTGTTAGCACGTTGGCTACAGCCAACGCTGTTAACCGCACAATCACCGGAGTCGTTATATCCGGTGAAGACAATGAACCTCTAATCGGTGCTTCTGTATATGTTAATGCAGACGATTTGAAAAAAAGCTGGAGTATCACAGACTTCTCTAGGTACTATCACTGATATGGATGGCAAATTCTCCATTTCCATTCCGGAAAAGGTGACCAGACTACATTGTAGTTATATAGGTTTTGAAGAACAAAATATCGTGTTGCAAGCTGGAAAAGATACTTATCGTATTGTCCTTCAAGCTTCATCACACACACTAGGAGACGTAGTAGTAACTGGTTATCAAGAACTGGAACGTCGTAAACTGACTGCTGCTATTGCTAAAGTAGACGTTACAGACGGAATGGTAGGCGCAGCAAAAAGTATCGACCAGGCATTAGCGGGACAAGTTGCGGGGGTAGCCGTTACGACAACTTCCGGCGCACCGGGAGCTCCTGCACGTATTCGTATTCGTGGTACAGCTTCATTGAATGGAACACAAGACCCGTTATGGGTATTGGATGGAATACCTTTGGAGGGGACTGATATTGCGAAACTAAGCACTGATACAGACAATGATATTGTTAACATGAAACAATCATCCATTGCCGGGTTGAGTCCGAACGATATAGAAAGTATCACTATCCTAAAAGATGCTGCCGCTACCGCAATTTATGGTGCGCGTGCCGCAAACGGAGTAATTATCATAACTTCCAAAAGAGGACGGACAGGAAAACCTGTAATCAACTTTAATACAAGATTGACATATACTCCTAATCTGGATACTTCACGATTGAATTTATTAAATTCCGAACAAAAAGTAAATCTAGAACTAGAATTAATGAAAGAACCTGATGACATATTTACCTCACATCCCTACTTACATAAAGGAGGAGTAGCATCCATACTCAGACAACATAATTTATTTGAGACCTATCAACAACAAGGATGGAATGGCTTAACCACAGAAGCTCAAAATGCAATTAACCGATTAAAAACAATTAACACAGATTGGAATGACATCTTATTTAGAGATGCTTTCACGCAGGAATATAATTTCAGCATATCAGGAGGAAGTGAAAAAGTGACTTATTATAATTCACTCGGATATTCACAAGAAAACGGGAATGTGCCCTGGAGTAAATATGAGTCGTTTTAACTTGACAAACAAAACGTCTTATCAAGTAAACCGAATACTAAAAATAGGAACTTCGCTCTTTGCTAACCGACGGAAGAATAAGGACTTTATTACCGATAAATATGGTTATTCAAATCCTGTTTATTACTCTCGCGTAGCAAATCCATATCAAGAAATTTATGATGCGGAAGGAAACTATGTATATGATTATGACATTGTATCCAACAGCGATAACGAGCCTGATCCTGAACGAGGGTTCAATCTCCTTGAAGATCGTGCCAATACCAGTAAAGAAACGATAACGACAGCTATTATGCAATCTTTAATGCTGACTTACGTTTCAATGACCATTGAAACTAACATCACAAGTTGGCTTGCAATGGGAACAATCCGGAGTAGAACAATATATTGGTGCAAATACGTTCTCCATGCGTGATATGCGTAAAGACAGTAAGTCCGGTGACACATACCGTATACCGGAAGGGGGGATGCACAAGGTAAGTAACGCCACTACATCACAAATCACATGGAAAGTACAAGGAGAATGGAGTCAAACCTTTAAAAACATCCATGAAGTACAAATTATGGGTGGGTCAGAAATAAGAAAAAATTGGTATGAAACACTTGCATCTAATGCTTACGGATATGACCCTAAAACACTTACCACCAAGCCTTTGATTCTAACAGAGAATGACGACGTTAAAAAATACCCATTACATACAGAAACTTATGCCGAAAATGCTTTTTTGCCTCTTTTTATGCAAATGGTTCTTATACCCTTATGCAACGTTACACACTAGGAGCAAGCGTACGTATTGATGGCTCGGACCTATTTGGTGTAGACAAAAATATCGTTTTCTGCCTATTTATTCGGCTAGCGGACTATGGCGACTTTCCAACGAATCGTTTCTACAGCCTGCCAGACAATGGATGGATAACTTAGCTCTACGATTATCATACGGGCTTCAAGGAAATATTGACAAAAACACCTCACCTTATTTAGTAGGAAGTTACGGAAATCAAACGATATTGCCTAACAACCCAAATGAAACGAGTATTTCTATCGGTTCAGCTCCTAATGATAAGCTACGTTGGGAGAAAACAGCATCTTATAATATTGGAATTGATTTTTCCGCACTCAAATCTGCCATTAATTTAAGCGTAGATTACTATTATAGAAAAGGAACAGATCTTATCGGCTATAAAAATCTACCTTTGGAAAATGGATTTCTTACGCAAACGATTAACTGGGCTAGCCTAGAAAACAAAGGTTTAGAAATAAACTTGCAAACACGTAATATCACAACCAAGAATTTCTCCTGGTATACCACATTCAATTTTGCTTATAACAATAACAAAGTATTAAAAGACTATGTAAAGAAAACAGCCCGACACCCGGTCTGGAAGGGTATCCTGTTGGAGCTATTTTTGCAATTAAGAGCAAAGTAGATCCGGAAACCGGCCGCATACTCATCTATCCTAAAGGCAGCAATGAGGCTGTCACAGTAGAAGAACTATTTAAGATGGAAGACTTGACTGGAGGAATGGGTGGTTTCTATGAATATAGTGCAGATGCAGACTTTCAACAAAGTCTATATGAATATGTAGGTACGAATGATGCACCTTATACAGGGGGTTACTTAACACACTCTCTTATCGCAACTGGGAACTTAATTTTAATTTTTCATTCTATTTTGGAGCTCATGTACGTACAAGTCCTTCATATAATATAGTAAATTTCGACTCTGGACATAATGTAAACCAAGATATCCTCAACCGTTGGACACCAGAAAATCATAGTGATCAGCTACCAGCTCTTCTTAGCCGGAATAACTATCCTGCCGATTATGCACTTTTTGGTGACATACCTGCCATTTATAGAAATCTGGATATGTGGGTAAAGAAACTCAATTATATGCGTCTCCAAAATATACGATTAGCTTATACATTGCCACAAGAATGGTTACGCAAATTCAATATCAATGGAGCAACTGTTGCTGTAGAAGGTCGTAACCTACTTGTCTTCGGTTCCAGTTATAAAAACTACATGGATCCGGAATCTATGAGTAATCTCTATTCTACTCCGGTAGCAAAATCTGTGACATTCAACCTAAGTCTTAACTTTTAAGTAATCAAGAAATATGAAAAGAATAAAAAGACTATATTTATTTTCCATGCTAGCAGGATGTTTTACGATGACTTCATGCAGCAATTTTTTAGAAATACAGCCTGTTGGAAAAGTGATTCCGAACACATTAGAGGAATATAGGGCATTAATGACTAACATTTATGCACAAGATTTGACTGACAGAAGTGTCTGTGATATGCGAACCAAAGAAATTACTGTCAGAAATGATAGTTATGACCAAAGCGATTATGGCGATATAGAAAAATGGATTACCAACAGTACAACAGCCAAAGAGCTCGGCTGGATAGACTACTACGAAAACATCTATTATGCCAATGCTATCATCGACAAAAAAAAGAACGATATAACAGATGGAAATGAAAAAGATATCAATCAATTAGTAGGAGAAGCCTACTTTATGAGAGGATATATGCACTTCCTTCTAGTCAACCTGTACGGACAGCCATATACAAAAGAGGGTGCAAAAGACACAAAAAGCCGTCCCCTTGAAACTGACTCTTGATTTAGAAGAGATTCCAACACGGAATACAGTAGAAGAAATATATAGTTCCATTCTTTCCGACATAGAAAACGCTCGCCAACTTATAACAAAAAAAGAGTGGGAATCCGGTTACAATTATCGCTTCAGTACACTCGCCATAGATGCATTCGAATCACGAGTATATCTTTATATGGGAGAATGGCAACTTGCTTACGATGCAGCAGAACGCACGTTGGCACAAAAAGCAACACTTGAAGATTACAATAGCACCAACCTACAATTGCCTAACCTATACACATCTGTAGAGTCTATTACCGCTTATGAGAAAATCTACAATGCGACAACAACATTGGACGCCTCACAAGCTACACAATCATTTGTTGACATGTTCAATGAAGAAGATCTGCGACCTGCAAGCTACTTTGGCGAGAAGAATAAAGACGGCAACTACCCTATTATTAAAACAGACGGAAAGTCTGCCTACAAATGTAGTTTTCGTATTAGCGAACTTTACCTTAATTCTGCGGAAGCAGCTGCCCATTTGAACAATCTGCCTGAAGCTCGCAACCGTCTATTACAACTGATGGAAAAAAAGATATACAACAGCTGGATATGAGCAAAAGAAAAATGAAGTAAATAGCATGAATCAGGAAAAACTGATTACAGAAATATTAAATGAACGGACCCGTGAGTTAGCATTTGAAGGTCACCGTTGGTTCGATTTACGTCGAACTACCAGACCGAGAATTGAAAAGGTATTAAGCGGAGGACAAACGATTGTTCTTGAACAAGATGATGATCGTTACACATTACGTATTCCTTTAAGTGCTACCAACGCTAATCCCAATTTAATGGACTAAAGTTTATCTAACCTTTATAATAATATCAAACTCCTTTTGTATTCTCATTTGCAAAAGGAGTTTTTTATTTCAAGATATCTCATTTACCATCTCCACATTCCTCTCTTACAGATGTTGGCCATCGTAACATCTTTATCCCTCAAAAATATTGTTCTTTAACAAGAAAACAATATCTTTGTTTCCACTTATTACGATTAATAACGTAGAAGCGTTTAGAATATTATCTCTGTTCAGAATCTGGTAAATTCATTAATCGGTGGGATAATGGCAACTAAGCGTTCACGTCTTTGTTATATGCAAGGGCGTGGACTCTGTTGTTCATTTCCCAATAGGTTTACCAGAACCTTGAATAGAATGAACTAACGACGTCCACGCTTCTCTTGTATATAATGGTATCCGGACGCTTACCACACAAACAATAAGAAAAATGAGCAACACTATTACAAAGTTCTTTGCTTCTTTTTTAGCTTATGGGGTAGCTAATAAGAAAAAGCGTTTTTCGGCAATTGGCCGTTTCTCTGAAGGATTGGCACCGGTTAAAGGAAAAATCCAATGGGGATACATTAATAAAGAATATGACGTTGTCATTCCTCTAATGTATGAACGGGCTTTCTCGTTTAAAGAAGGATTAGGGATGGTAGTACTCAATTCCCAATACGGATTCATCGACCATACCGGACAGATACGGATTCCGTTTAAGTACGCAGCCGCTCACTCGTTTGAGCAAGAATGCGCACGGGTATGCCACGATGGATTATGGGGACTGATTGACAGACAAGGAAACTACATTCTTCCACCGACTTACAGTCAAATAGAACAATTCGCGGAAGGATTAGCCCTCGTCTCGCTACACAACAAAGTAGGATTCATTAATAAGAAAGGAGAAGTTGTCATTCCCTTGAAATATGATAATGGATGCTCTTTCTCTGAAGGATTGGCTGCTGTTTGCATTGAAAGCCAGTCATCCAAGTGGGGATACATAAACAAAGATAATGAAGAAGTACTTCCTTTTTAAGTACGATATTGCAGAACCCTTTTATAACAACATAGCCCGAGCGGGTCTCTATGGAAAAAGCATGAAAATCAATAAGCAGGGCAGCGAATGTCTATAAAATAACCACTCTACGCATTTATTCATCTCAACACGCGAGGCATTCTGTTCTAAAACATCCCCTTACGAATAACAACGTAAGGGGATTTTTCGTACATTCGAACATGTTAAATCTTTAATACGTAACATTATGATTATCGGAGTACCAAAGGAAATCAAAAACAATGAGAACCGTGTTGGCATGACACCTTCGGGGGTGGCCGAAGTGGTAAAACAAGGGCATCGGGTATTTATCCAACATACAGCGGGAATAAATAGCGGTTTTCCGGATGAAGCATATCAAGCTGTCGGCGCGCATATCCTGCCAACAATAGAAGACATTTACGCCACTGCCGAGATGATCGTAAAGGTGAAAGAACCGATAGTCACCGAATATAACTTAATTAGAAAAGGACAGTTACTATTCACTTATTTCCATTTTGCTTCCGACCGGGAGTTAACTCTTGCCATGCTCTCCAACAAATCAATATGCCTGGCTTATGAAACTGTAGAAGAAGCAGATCACTCATTGCCTTTATTAATTCCTATGAGTGAAGTTGCCGGACGTATGTCTATCCGAGGAAGGCGCCCGTTTTCTGGAAAAACCGCAAGGTGGAAAAGGTATTCTTTTGGGAGGCGTGCCAGGTGTTAAACCAGCTAAAGTATTAATTTTAGGAGGTGGAGTTGTAGGTAGCAATGCCGCACAAATAGCTGCAGGAATGGGGGCAGATGTCACTATTACAGATATAAATCTGGCACGTCTGCGCTATTTGAGCGAAACACTGCCGAAGAATGTAAAGACATTGTACGCATCCGAACTAAGAATCAGAAAAGAATTACCGGATGTTGATTTAGTTGTCGGTTCTGTACTGATTCCCGGTGATAAAGCACCACATTTGATTACCAAAGAGATGCTTTCAATAATGCAGCCCGGCACAGTATTAGTGGATGTGGCAATCGATCAGGGAGGATGTTTCGAAACGTCTCACCCGACTACTCACAGCGCACCGACTTATATTGTAGATGGAATTGTTCATTACGCCGTAGCCAATATTCCGGGAGCTGTGCCTTACACTTCCACTCTTGCACTGACTAATGCTACCCTCCCCTACGTAATGGCTTTAGCAAATAAGGGATGGAAAAAAGCCTGCAAAGAGAATCCAGCATTAGCACTCGGATTAAATATCGTAGAAGGAAAAATCGTTTATAAGGCCGTAGCCGACGTATTTGGTTTGAAGTACGAACCTGTCAGCCTATAATTTCACCACAGAGGACACAGAGGACGCAGAGCTCTTCTCTCTGTTTCCGTAAGTAAAACAGAGAGACAAATACGATTATAAATACGTGAGACTCTGTGTTACTAAAAAGATTAAACCTCTGTGTCCTCCGTGGCCTCTGTGGTGAAATAGAAATTATCATTTATCTTTCAAACAAATATTTCTTCTCCACCGCCTGCCAATAAGACTCAACCAATTCGTTCATCACCTCTGCCACCGACTGTCGACGGGATATTATTGCCGAAACCTGACCTATCTCCAGTTCACCTTCTTCCAAGTCTCCTTCAAACATTCCTTTCTTTGCACGTCCTTTTCCTAGCAAGCTTCGTAATTCTTCAGCAGAAGCACCACTATCTTCAGCCTTCTCCACCGCCTCGCGGAAAGCATTCTTCACCAAACGTGTCGGAGCCAGTTTCTTCAACAGCAATTTCGTGTCTCCTTCACCCAGACTCAAGCAATAATCCTTAAATACCGGACTCGCTGAACTCTCGTCAGTCAGAGCAAAACGGGTTCCTATCTGCACACCTTCGGCTCCCAATACCATAGCAGCCAGTATTCCTTCTCCTGTGCCGACACCTCCTGCAGCTATCAAAGGCAATGTTGTAGCCTCACGTACAGCGGGAATCAAACAGAAAGTCGTTGTCTCTTCGCGTCCATTATGCCCTCCGGCTTCGAAACCTTCGGCCACTACCGCATCCACTCCCGCCTCCTCACATTTTACAGCAAAACGGGAAGAAGAAACAACATGAACAACTGTTATTCCACGCTCTTTCAACCACCCAGTCCACGTTTTCGGATTTCCGGCAGAGGTAAAAACAATCTTCACTCCCTCTTCCACCACAATATTCATAATCTCTTCTATCTGAGGATACATCAAAGGAATGTTTACACCAAAAAGGCAATTTCGTGGCCGCATTGCATTTACGGATATGCTCGCGTAAAGTGTCCAGATGCATGGAACCGGCACCGATCAATCCCAGTCCACCGGCATTGCTCACAGCAGAAGCGAGACGCCAACCGCTACACCACACCATGCCACCTTGAATAATAGGATACTGAATACCGAAAAGAGAAGTAATTCTGTTCATAACCAATAATTTATCTATGTGTTAATAGGTTGACATGAGCGCATTGCTACATCAACACATCATTATAACGCCTTCAACGGGCAATCTGTTCAATTGGTTTATTTATCAACACAGTGGTAGAATCTCCATAAGTTCTCAACACTTCCAATGTGCGGGCACGGTTATCCCGTCCCGTCTTATTCCAAAAATTTCTTTTGTAAAGACAGCCATCAGGTCAAGTCCGCCGATAGTTCCACCATTGATATACACTCCACTCCCACCAAACAAGGGAATAGGTGCATCCATCACTACCGTGTTCACCATCATTCCGTTAGCACGTTCACCCAACTGGCGGAAACGCACCCCACTCGCCTGTATCTCATCCAACGACTTACGCATTCCTTTTGCCATCGGATTGCGTGCCCAGTTTGAATAAGATCTTTGATGACGTATCTCGTAGAAATGATCACCCCGCCAGGTATTTTTATCGATCTTTATCTTCTTCTGATAGATGGGATCCCAGTTATAACGGGTATTTGCTTTATATGGCATCAGAGTCAATACCACTTTCGGTTTAGGCAATGCTTCGGGAAGCGACTCATCGGGCAGCATCCACTTCTTTTCCACCGACATGCGGGGAGTACCGACAGCGCTGCCGAAATCAATCGACTTCACAGCATCCATATTTAAATGCAACTCCTGGTCACTCTCCAGCAACTTCTTCAAATGCAAAGAATCTTGCGCCGTCCATACTTGCGAATATGCAAATAAAGCAGTCAGACACAGTGCCATCGTTGTTATAAACCGTTTCAATCCATCCATCCTTTTTTACTCTTTCATTACCTATATTTCGGAGCACTTCATATACATTTTGCACGTATGAGAAGCTATCTTTTTGAGCGTAATAATCCCCTGTCAGCAGCAAAAGACTACTGATACAAACAAATGTTCCCACATGAATGTTTCCTATTTTTTACTTTCCGAAGGCTCCTCCCCTTTATTACCACCAACGATAACCCGATCCACAAAGCGGCTCATCGTAGCACGGATCAATCGTCCACCTCGTTTTCGGATATTGGCGTTCTTCCCACCAACTACGATAACAAGCGGCTGCATCGAGTACTTCCTCATCGGTCAGGAAATAGATGGCTTCATAATTTTCAGCATTCGCCAATACCATTTTACAACCTAATGACGGAGGTGTGCCCTGACGGATAGATTCAATCACCCAAAGCATACACTCACCCAACCGAATCTTACCGTTGTTCATATTATAAACCGACGGAAAAGAAGGGATAATAGTCAGATCTTCCGCATATTTCAATAGTTCGGGAATGTCCTCTTCAGTGAAATGAGGAACTTCCACGACCCCTTTTTCATTCTTCATATTTAGGTACCCGATTTCAGCTGCTTCACAAAAAGAGCAACATCCGGATTGTTATAATCCATTTCTTCGCTGGTGCATCCTGTAAAAGGATACGATCAGGCTAACAGCCATCCACAGCATCATAAGTGTTTTTTTCATTTTCATAAGGATTAATACGTCATGCGAAGTCCGCAAAGTAAATTAAAATTAGTCGGCCGTTTCGTGCGTACCGTAGCCAGTTTCGAATCCGTCTTGAAATGATGGGAAACACCCGGCTCGGCAAAAAACAGCAAGTCGGTCATTAATTTTGTAAGTGATTCCGATACCGGCAGTCACTGCCAGCTGGATAGGTTCTTCTTTAAAACTGTTGTCCGGTGCACCGGCAATACATTTATCGGCTATTCCTCCCACAGTAGCATAAAGGTCAACTTTCTTCGTATCTACCAACGTCACGTTCACTTTAACGGGGATCCCCAGATAGTGCAAGTGCTGCCCTGCAGAACGGAGGTTCGAATAGAGCAATCCGGTTTCTATGCCAAGAAAATCGTTCAAGCTTACGCTCTACCGTCACCCCTACGGAAACCGGCATTTTATAAGTACCGTTATCTGCCGGAAGTGCTGTACCCATCTTGAACTTTCATCGCCCAGCGATGCTTTTTCACTGCTTTGGGTTGAGACATATCGACATTCGACTGTTCTTCCGAAGCGACAGATGACCCTGTATTACCGTTTGTTGCCTGCCAATAACCATTATGCCCCTGATTACCATATCGGTTGCCATTTCCCGTAGAAGTAGTGGAAGAAAAAGAAAACGACATGGAGAAAGTGATTGAAAGAGAATCTTCTTCCTCCGTATATTGCGACAGCATACCGTAAGATTTCGGAGCCGGTTTCGGCAACACCGGTTCTACCGGCAACGGTAGTTGATTGACGCGTATCCCGTCTCCATCCATCTGCCCTCCATTCGTCGCGGCTATCTTGGTAAACGCTTCCTCCATCTCTTCTTTTGGAGAGAAATACAAGAAAGTAGCCGACGAGGCTGCCAAAACAAGCAATACAGATGCCGCAGCCGCTACACGGAAGAGCAGAATCCGACGACGACGCTGGCAAGCCACAGGAATTTCCTGCGAGAGCTCTTCCCAAAAACCATCCCGTACATTCATCCCGGTATCGGCGAGACGTGCGCGAAACAGATCGGTTATTTCATCATTTTCTTTCTTCATGGTTTCTATACTCTTTAATCCTTTTTGCTAATAAAAACTTGGCCCGGTGCAACTGCGAAGTAGACGAATGTTCTTTGATACCCAGCAGACCGGCTATCTCTTTGTGTGACTTCTCTTCAAACACATAAAGGTTGAAAACGGTTCGACAACCATCCGGCAATTCGGCGATAAATGTCATCAATTGCTCTTCGGAGATACCTGCCCCTCCTCCCGAATCTGATATATCGGGGATGTCGGGAAGTTGCTCTTCATGCACCACCAACTGACTTACCCGTTTCTCCCGTCGCAGGTAATCAAGTGCTTGAGTGACCATCACCCGTGTGATCCACGTACAAAGCGAGGACTCACCCCGGAACGAGAAGTTGGTAAAAATCTTGATGAAACCGTCATGCAGTACATCGTGCGCCGCATCCATATCGCCCGTATAGCGGAAACATACCGCCAGCATCTGTTTGGAATAGAGGGTGTAAAGTTCCTTTTCGGGCTGAATCCTTTCCTGCCCGACAGCCCTTTATCAGTTCTATCTCGTTTTCCAAAGTCAATTACTTTTTTTAAAATCGAACGTATGTCTGCGTCGTTTGCTTATTAGACGCGAGAGTTTGAGGAATGCTGCAAGGAATATTGCTAAAAGAAGTTAAAGAATACGATTCACCACAGAGGACACAGAGTACACAGAGGAACAATGATAGGAAATTCTTCCTATAAAATAAGTTTAAATCCTCTGTGTACTCTGTGTCCTCTGTGGTGAAAAAAAAATCAGCACGCTTTGAAGCTCATATCCAGTCCTTTCACGGAATGCGTCAAAGCCCCGACGGAGATGAAGTCAACGCCACATTCGGCATAGTCGCGGAGCGTATCAAAGGTGATACCACCCGAAGATTCGGTTTCGTATTTACCTGCCACCATCTCTACTGCTTTCTTCGTCATTTCGGGAGTGAAGTTATCGAACATGATACGGTCTACTCCACCGAGATCAAGAACTTGCTGCAGTTCGTCGAAGCTGCGGACTTCTATTTCTATTTTCAGGTCTTTACCTTTTTCCTTGCAATATTCTTTGGCACGGGTGATGGCTTTGTCGATACCTCCGGCAAAGTCCACATGATTGTCTTTCAGAAGAATCATGTCGAACAGACCAATACGATGGTTTACTCCGCCACCGATTTTCACAGCCATTTTTCGAGGATACGCATACCGGGAGTTGTCTTGCGGGTGTCAAGCACACGGGTATTTGTGCCTTCCAACACCTTTGCATATTTACGGGTCATTGTTGCAATACCGCTCATACGCTGCATCACGTTCAACATCAGGCGTTCGGTTTGAAGCAAAGATTGCACTTTTCCTTCCACTACCATTGCTACGTCACCCGGTTTCACTTCTGTTCCGTCATTGATAAACACTTCCACTTTCATGGTAGGATCGAAACGGTTGAAGATTTCTTTGGCAACTTCGATTCCGGCCAGTACACCGGCTTCTTTGATCAGTAGTTTTGATTTTCCCATTGCAGTAGCGGGAATACACGAAAGGGTGGTATGGTCACCATCACCTATATCTTCTGCAAAAGCAAGATCGATCAAGCTTGTCGATCAGTTCTTTTTCCTTATTCATTGATCTTGTCAATTCTTATTTGATGTATTAAATATTGATTCTGCACTTTCTTCAGGAAAGCAGTTCACACGGAATTTTCCGTTCGTTGTGGTCAGCGTACCTATGACAAAACTGGACCCGTCCCGCTTTCCCTGATGATTCACTGTAAACCCATTGACTTTATTCTTCGTGAAGAAGTCTTGCATCAGCGGTCGCTTTCTGTTTGTCAACGTTTGCCGAGCTGCCTTGGAGCAACGAGGTTTACCTTGTCCCCATATACTTACTCAGTTCCTGCGAGCTTCCCCGCTTAAATGCCGTTATCACTCCTGCCGGTATCTCCTGCGCCATCAGCAATGAGACAGAAAGAAGCAAAGAGGCCATTCCTACAAGCACTCGTTTCTTCATAAATACAAGCTTTTTAAGTTGAAGTTTAAAGACTTAAACTTTCAACTAATGATAGGCAAAGGTAAGCATTAATTGCAGAATAACATAAAAAATGCCTATTTTTGTGCTATAATCACAATTGCAAAGATATGAAAACAACCCTGCTCGTCGTTGGACGAACCGTAGAACAACACTATATAACAGCTATTAATGACTATATTCAGCGTACTAAACGCTATATCACTTTCGACATGGAAGTGATTCCTGAATTGAAAAACACCAAGAGCCTTTCAATGGAAGTGCAGAAAGAAAAGGAAGGGGAACTGATACTGAAAGCTCTTCAACCGGGCGACGTGGTGGTATTGCTCGATGAGCACGGAAAAGAAATGCGTTCTCTGGAGTTCGCCGAATATATGAAGCGGAAAATGAACACGGTCAACAAACGACTGGTATTTCATTATCGGAGGGCCTTATGGCTTTTCTGAAAAAAGTTTATCAAGCGGCACACGAAAAGATTTCAATGTCGAAGATGACTTTTCTCATCAGATGATCCGGCTGATATTCGTTGAGCAGATTTATCGGGCGATGACTATATTGAATGGAGGGCCGTATCATCATGAAGTCCGGCATTATCCGATTGGGAATCCACAACTTCAGATACCCTCCTTCTGCATATTTATCAGTAAGATGTTTCCGAAAACGGGCGTATTGCTCTTCTTTATCCATCTCCGGATAATGAGACAGCCCATATTGTACGGTACGACGTAAAGTGACTTCGGGATCAATAATTCGGTCAGCCTGCAACAATCATTCCATAGATTGTTCTGGGAGCCTGTTTATTAGAAGCCCGATGATCTTCTATCGCCTCTTTCATCTGCAACAGCTGCTCATCCGTAAACCAACGCCGCAAAGTTTCGTCTGCTAGCAACACTTTGCCGGAGGTTATATGATGAAATTCACGTCCTTCGTATAATCCCAAGTCATGATAAGCAGCAATGACATAAACCATCGAATAATCGACTTCATAATGTGCCGCTAATTTCAGACTTTCCTCCATAACCTTTTTCTACATGGTCTATTTGATGCGCTTTATCAAAGTTAGCGTATTGAGGGATAATACTTTGCCGAACATAGTTTTGCAATTCAACAGGCACATGATGAGTCATATTCGATATTTTTAGCAAGTGAATTCTTTATTTTTATTATTCCCGATTCATCAAACGATGTTCTGCCATCTGTTCGAACTTTGTTCCCGGACGACCATAATTGGCATACGGATAAATGGAAATACCACCGCGAGGAGTAAATATCCCGGTTACTTCTATGTATTTGGGATTCATCAACCGGATAAGGTCCTTCATAATGATATTTACACAGTCTTCATGAAAGGCTCCATGACTGCGGACACTGAAAAGATAGAGTTTCAAACTCTTGCTTTCCACCATCTTCACATCAGGCAGGTAGCTGATACGTATTTCTGCAAAATCCGGCTGTCCCGTTATGGGGCATAGGCTGGTAAATTCCGGACAGTTGAAACGTACCCAGTAGTCATTTTCCGGATGCTTATTATCGAAAGCCTCCAATACTTCAGGAGCATAATCTTGTTTATACTCGGTTTTTTCTTCCTAATAAGGAAAGTTGGTCTTTTAATTCTGTCATTGCACTCATTAACTACAACCTCTACTCTAAACAAAAAAACGCATTTCTTCTTTCACCTATCACCGTCCTGCCTCAAACGCCTTATTCATCGAGGTTTTAGTGGTGAAGGATTCATTTCACAACCTATCACCGCATCTATCACCTATCACCATCAACTCTTATCCTACGTTTGCTTTCTCCTCATCTTACTTGTTACGGTGTGTTTCATTGCCTGAAACAATGTGTTTCCCGCCTTGAAACAAAGTGTTTCATTACTTGGAACAAACTGTTTCAAGCCTTGAAACTATAGTTTCAAGCGTTAGAAACTTTAGTTTCCTACCGTTGAAACTATAGTTTCTCACCGATGAAACAACAGTTTCATGCTGTTGAAACTAATCTAAGCCTATACGTTCCGGATAGAAGCTACTACCATTTATTAATTAGAACGTACCGGTGACAGCAAGTAGTGACAGCAAAATATCAAAATTAGCTGCTGTCACTACTTGCCGTCACAAGACTAGACATTTCATAATCAATTGTTTACCTACAACAATGTGACAGATGACAACAAAAAATGCATTTTAGTCTCTATGTAGAGATATTATTGATTCTTACTTTTTAAATACTTCTCCAATCCTTCCCGACGCAACTTACAAGCCGGAAATGTCCGCAGCCATCCCCTTGAACGCCATTATAGCACGTCAAAGTCTCATTACGAATCAACTCCAATACTCCCAATTCATCTGCCAAAGCCCAAGTTTCCGCCTTTATCAATCCACATCAGAGGGGTATGAATCACGAATTGTTCATCCATTGCCAGATTGAGAGTTACATTAAGAGACTTAATAAAGGCATCACGGCAGTCGGGATAACCGCTGAAATCCGTTTGAGAAACTCCGTTACCAAATGATTAATACCACGTTCACGGGCATATACTGCCGCGATACTTAGAAAAAACAGATTACGTCCCGGAACAAAGGTATTGGGAACGCTATCTGCTGGTTTTTCCTGATCCATCACCATCGTAGTATCGGTCAATGAATTGTGACCTAACTGTCCGATAAAGGAAACATCCATCACATCAAATTCCACTTCTGCTTTCCGGGCTATCTCCCGTGCAAGCTCCACCTCTTTCTGATGCTTCTGACCATACAGGAAACTCAAAGCATATACTTTCTTAAAGTTGCGTTTTGCCCAAAACAGACACGTAGTAGAGTCTTGCCCTCCACTGAACACAACCAATGCTGCTTCTCTATTCATATTCTATCTTAAATATCTTTGATTTTCAGCACATTATAGGAGATATCGGTATCGTACACATCGCTACCGTCTACCTTCTTAATGGCTTTCACCACACGGATAGTTACCGGAAGGATAATCACTTCGTACATGGACTTCAGCACAATCTGAATCCCCATCATGATAAGCAGTTCTTTCCAAGCAATGATTCCGCCAAAAGCTACCGGGAAGAAAATCAGTGAATCGGCAGTCTCACCTACTACAGTAGACCAGATGGCACGGGCCGAAAAGTTACGTCCCTGACTGGCTACTTTCATCTTACTCATCACATACGCATTGAGAAATGAGCCTACCAAAAAAGCCATCAGACTGGCAGCCACGATACGAGGCGCCATGCCGAATACAAAATCAAAATGTTCTTCACCCTCCCAGAAAGGAGCAGCCGGAATGGCAACAGCTATCAACCCAAGAGCAACCACGAAGAAGTTCATGGCAAAACCGCTCCAAATTATCAAGCGGGCTTTCTTGAATCCCCATACTTCGGCGATACAATCATTAATAATATAAGAAATTGGGAAAACTAATAATCCGGCTGTCACGGTCAGACTACCCACCTGGATTACTTTTGTTTCAAGAAGATTGGCTGCAATGAGACAGACATTAAACAGAATGCCCAGCAGCATGAAAACAGTTTGCTGGAATGTATCGAACGAAACACACAGCTTGCCCTTACAAATGAAGAGTTTGAACGACGCAAAGAAAAACTCATAAGAGAAAACGAAGAAAATCTATTTATTCTCCAATCATTAGCGCCACTAACCCCAATGATGCGTCTGATAATAAAAGAACTTGCCGGAATGATTCAAAATGAAAACAGAAGACGCATGTTCCTGTTTGTCACACTGGAAGGTAATTTCAAAAAATATGCAGAAGAATCCTGCCAAGATTTCTTTTATATTCGAAGAGAGTTTCAGATACTTATTCGGGATATTCAATCCCGAATCGGATTTCTAAAGACATACAAAGACGAAATGACGTATCTCAAAGCGGCACTGCGACTATACGAAATGAACTTCGGCAGAAATCTATTCAGCAAGAATAGTTTAGAAAAGGAAAGTCCGGCAGCCCGGGAAAAGAAAAATGCCATCCACCTGCTCAATACTCCTATTCGTGACTTTGAGTTTGACCCAAGGTCAAGTCGGGTGCTAGGCGAAAACGGTGTACAGACACTTCGGGATTTATTAAAAATCACCTATAAATACGGATGGAATAGAATAAATAAACTACCGAACATTGGTCCGACCTCACTAAATAAGTTAATCAACCGACTGAAACAGTTGAATATCCTTGATGATGAAGAAGGGTGCTATCTCTATAAATATTTGGATGAATGAAAACAATCATGAAATTTCCCTAACATCGAAATCCTTTTAGTCGCTCTGTTGTTCTAAGTGGATGTTTAATCAAAAAATATATCATGGAACATCAAGTCTTCTTATCGGTTACTACGGTGGGAAGACTGTTTTTTAACTATTTCGGAGAGCGAAATTATAAAATTGTTTTATCTTTGAAAAAAGAAAGCTTCAACAAGCTCCAGTTGTTCGGAGTTTCCGAACAACTAAGGCGATATCTATGCTACTGCCGTGGATTTATTCCTATGTTGAAGATAGTATTAAAACGTTGATGGACGGCATTCAGCAGAAAATAAACAAGCCTCCCCATCAGTCGTCGTATTCTGACAGGAAGGCTCATCACTTTGACCTTAAAACACATCACTCAATCAGACATCTGCATCAGGAGGAAAAATCTTTCAGTTCCTCTTTCAACCGCTTACGGATGAAAAACAAACGGCTCTTTACCGTTCCCATCGGCAATCCTAATTTTTCGGCAATTTCTCGATACTTAAATCCGGCCACAAACATCTGGAAAGGAACTTTCATTTCTTCCGGTATCGAATGTATCACACGATACAGATGTTTCATGTCATATGTAAATTCAAATCTATCCGCATCTTCATCCTCGATCAAATGTTGCTGATTGATAGAATAATTATCATCCATGATATTCATTTCGCGAACAGTACGGCGATAGTTATTGACAAAAATGTTACGCATCAGTGTATACATCCACCCCTTCAGGTTCTTACTATACGTAAACTTCTCCTGATTGTCTAATGCCTGCAACACACAATCCTGCACCAAATCATTGGCAGAATCACGGTCTGCCGTCAACTTATATGCAAAGCGATGTAAATCCGGCTGTATCGCTAATATTCCTTGAGTAAATTCTACTTTTCCCATCGTCGTATCTCTATTATCTAATTAGTACGGTACAAAGATCCGTCTTTTTAGAATGATTATAAATAGCAATTCTTCCGATTAGTTTGGCAATTTTTCCTTTGCCTCTCTCAACCATTTCTTTTTTTAGTTGTTCTTTGGGCATTCACCTAAAACTTAACTGATAATGAGAACAAGTCTTTAAAATGGTAGCCATGCTACTGGGGATAGGAATTTTTCCCCTCTGTGCTCATGCACAAAGAAAGTAATCATCGAAGATGAAGAACCCAATTCCATCATGTTTGTTTCGAAGAACAAAGCAGGAGATGAAATCATCCGAATCATGAACGACCGTTCGCAGATGCGTTTCCACGACCCGAATGCTCCCCCGCTTCCTGCTCACCGACCAAAAGGGAAATTTGCCCTGGGCATCGGAGGCTACGTCCGTGCGACAGCAGAATATGACTTTGGCGGTATCGTAGATGATGTGGATTTCTATCCGGCATTGATTCCACAACGCGGAAGCGGCAATTTTGCCAAGAATCAATTCCAGATGGACATCACCACTTCTACCCTATTCCTCAAACTGGTAGGACGTACGAAACATCTGGGAGACTTCGTTGTCTATACTGCCGGAAACTTTCGTGGAGACGGGAAAACATTTGAATTACAAAATGCTTATGCACAATTTCTCGGTTTCACCATCGGTTACAGCTACGGTTCGTTCATGGACCTCTCCGCACTGCCTCCTACCATCGACTTTGCAGGTCCTAACGGGTCGGCATTTTACCGCACCACGCAATTGAGTTATATGTACGATAAGTTGAAAAACTGGAAATTCGGTGTTTCAATGGAAATGCCTTCAGTAGACGGTACAACCAACAATGACTTGTCTATCAACACGCAACGTATGCCGGACTTTGCCACTTCCGCACAATATAACTGGAATAGTAGCAGTCACGTTAAATTAGGTGCTATAGTCCGTAGTATGACTTACTCAAGTAACGTACATGAGAAAGCCTATTCCGCCACCGGATTCGGGTTGCAAGCATCTACAACATTCAATATTACCAAGAAATTACAGGCATTCGGACAGTTTAATTATGGAAAAGGTATCGGATCTTACCTGAACGATTTAAGTAATCTGAACGTAGATATCGTTCCCGATCCTGATAATGAGGGTAAAATGCAGGTTCTCCCGATGCTGGGATGGTATGCAGGGTTGCAATATAACCTTTGTCCGAGCATCTTTATATCCGGCACATATAGTTTATCCAGACTTTATTCTGAAAACGGATATCCAAGTGAAAATCCGGAATCCTATCGGAAAGGACAGTATTTAGTGGCTAATGCTTTCTGGAATGTAAGCAGTAACCTGCAAGTGGGCGTAGAATATTTAAGAGGATGGCGTACTGATTTCAGTTCTTCAACCCGCCACGCCAACCGGTTGAATATGCTGGTACAGTATTCTTTCTAAACTAACAATACATAATAGAGTATTTGTATAAAATTGAAGAGGGAGACAGCAATTGAAATGCTATCTCCCTCTCATCATCATTATTAACTCCGTATTTTATTGAGTTCTAAATCATTTAGAACCTGTAGTCAATGCTAAGACCAAATACTTTGTTGGTACGACTATAGACATTGGTACCAGCAATCCTGTACCATTATAATTTGAGAATTCTTTCGTATAATCTTCGTAAGTAGTCCACATATAGCCAACATTCAAAGCTGCTCTTTCACTCAATTTCACCTTCGCTCCAAAGCCTAATGTATAGGAATCGCAAGAAAAACTGGTATCGCTCTGAAAGTTGTCAGACAATCCGTAATCCGTAATTTGTCCACCACAACTTAACGTCAATTGTCTGGTTACATCCCATTCAATACCTGCCAGATATTCGTTAGTCCCCTTAGTCAAGAACTTCTGCTTTCCATCTGCCATACCTGCTTTCTTGTCATCATAAAAGTGATATTCTACAGATGCACGCAGTACTGGAAGAAACTCATAAGCCACTGCTACCGAAAGCATGGAAGGAATATCATTCGGAGTATTGACACCGTTTTTATAGTTGCCTATCAAAGCCTCTGCTTCAGTCGGATATTCCATTTTATGAGTTTTATTTTCAATGTTCATGTTAGCCTTGAACTCATACTTGGCTCCAATGTTCAACTTGTTCCATTTTACATCCACGCCTATCACCGGAGTCAATCCCCAACCTGTCTGGTCACAGTCCAAAGCCAAATTCATTAAGTCTGTATCTCCCACTTTAGCATCCAGGAATCCCTCATAACCTCCCTGAAAAATAATTCATACGGGCACCGGCAAAAGCCGAAAGCCAATCAGTTATTTTATAAGATAAACCCAACTGCAAGGAATAGATGTATTGTCTGCCATCCATAGCACTTGATGATATATTTGTCCGGGGGTCATTATCGGCCCTCCTTGCGCTACTCCATCCAAACTCTTTTGGAATATTTTTGCCATAGCAGCCGACTCAAATATAGGTAAACCGTCATCAAAAGACGCCTTTCCACCTCCGGCAGTGATGGCGAAGAATCCTGAAATTGTCCACTCACCTTTCTTATATGCGGCGAAGAGGCTGAGGAATAACCGGCGCGGCAGCTTTTCCTTTATAATATTTACTATAAGGCTTGTCGGAAACAGTAGGAACTGGGCTGTTAAATTAAGACCATTGTATGTCATAAAACTGGCATCAATATTTCTCGTCTGATAAGCGCTCTGAATGCTCAATCCTACATGGAATCCGTCTTTGGGCAAGAAAGCCAGGCCGGCAGGATTAGATAAAGCACCGTCTATTTCTGTTGTAGCACCACGAGATAGCATACGTTGGAATTGAAACGATTAACATTACAAATCCAATCAAGAAATTTTTTCTCATCTAAATCTTTTTTAAATTAATTCGGGCGCAAAGATATAACAATATTGCACACGGAACACATGTTTGTGCACTTATTTTCGCTTACCCAGCATTTTAATTGAAAAAATCAAACTGTTTCTAATGAAACAATCTATTTCCCGAATGATGGATTGATTAAACAAATTCACCTGTTCCAACGTTTAATATTATATAATTTATAGAATAATATTATGGCCTATACAATTGCATTTTTCGGAACAAAGCCTTATGACGAATCGTCGTTTAACGATAAAAACAAAGAGTTCGGATTTGAAATACGTTATTATAAAGGACATCTGAATAAGAACAACGTACTACTGACACAAGGAGTAGATGCTGTCTGTATCTTTGTGAACGACGTTGCCGACGCAGAAGTAATCCGTGTGATGGCAGCCAACGGAGCAAAACTATTGGCACTACGCTGTGCCGGATTTAATAATGTAGATTTAGATGCTGCCGCCGCTGCCGGAATTACCGTAGTACGGGTTCCTGCTTACTCTCCCTATGCCGTTGCCGAATACACCGTAGCTCTGATGTTATCATTGAACCGGAAAATCCCCCCGTGCATCCTGGCGCACGAAAGACGGAAATTTCTCCCTTCACGGTCTGATGGGATTCGACATGCACGGCAAGACGGCAGGTATCATCGGCACAGGAAAAATAGCGAAAATACTGATTCACATCTTAAAAGGGTTTGGAATGAACGTATTGGCTTACGACCTCTATCCGGACCATAACTTCGCCCGTGAAGAACAAATAGTTTATACTTCATTGGACGAACTATATCACAATTCGGATATCATCTCCTTACATTGCCCGCTTACCGAAGCCACCAAATATCTGATCAATGACTACTCCATCAGCAAAATGAAAGACGGAGTCATGATCATCAATACCGGTCGTGGACAGCTGATTCATACCAACGCACTGATCGAAGGATTGAAGAACAAAAAAATAGGTTCTGCAGGACTGGACGTATATGAGGAAGAAAGTGAATACTTCTACGAAGATCAATCCGACCGTATTATCGACGATGATGTACTTGCCCGTTTGCTTTCATTCAACAATGTAATCGTCACTTCTCATCAAGCTTTTTTCACACATGAAGCGATGGAGAATATTGCTGCGACTACCCTGCAAAATATAAAAGATTTTATCAAACATAAGCCTTTGCTAAATGAAGTGAAGAAATAAAACTTTTAAGCTCCTTTCTTTGTTTACAAAACATATAAACAAATAAGAGAAAGGACAGATTTTATGAAAAAAAGTAATACATAAAGCAGATACAAGAGGACATTCCCAGTATGACTGGTTGGATAGTTACCATACTTTTAGTTTTGACGAATACTTCGACTCCAATCGTATCAACTTCGGTGCCCTTCGCGTATTGAATGATGACAAAGTTGCACCCGGAGAAGGTTTTCAGACTCACCCGCATAAGAATATGGAAATTGTATCCATTCCCCTGAAAGGACATCTGCAACATGGAGACAGCAAGAAAAACAGCCGGATTATTACCGTCGGAGAAATCCAGACTATGAGTGCCGGAACGGGAATCTTCCACAGTGAAGTGAATGCAAGCCCTGTAGAACCGGTAGAATTCCTGCAGATCTGGATTATGCCGAGAGAACGGAACACCCGTCCCGTTTACCAGGATTTCAGCATTGCAGAGCTGGAACGTCCGAATGAACTGGCAGTCATCGTATCTCCCGACGGCAGTACACCTGCTTCCCTTTTGCAAGACACCTGGTTCTCAATCGGCAAAGTAGAGGCCGACAAGAAACTGGGGTATCACATGCATCAAAGTCATGCAGGCGTATATATATTCCTCATTGAAGGAGAAATTGCAGTAGAAGGCGAAGTGTTGAAACGCCGGGACGGTATGGGTGTTTACGATACCAACAGTTTCGAACTGGAGACACTGAAAGTCACATATCCTATTAATAGAAGTACCTATGTGATTCCATCATTAGAAATTAAGAACTAAAAACAGCCAGATAATCTTATGGCGAAATTAAACATAGCAGATATCCGACAGGAATATACTAAAGGCGGGTTGCGGGAAAGTGAACTTCCCGGCGACCCGCTTTCGCTTTTCAATCGTTGGCTACAAGAAGCAATTGAGGCAGAGGTGGACGAACCGACTGCAGTCATTGTAGGAACCGTATCTCCCGAAGGGAGACCGTCTACCCGTACTGTATTATTAAAAGGGCTCCATGATGGAAAATTTGTCTTTTATACCAATTATGAAAGCCGTAAAGGCAGGCAATTGGCACAAAATCCGTATATCTCCCTCTCTTTTGTGTGGCACGCCCTCGAAAGACAAATACATATAGAGGGAATAGCGACGAAAGTTCCTCCGGAAGAATCGGATGAATATTTCCGGAAACGTCCTTATAAAAAGCCGGGTCGGTGCACGAATTTCTCAAAGTCAACCTATAATAAGCAGAATGCAATTAATACGGTCTTTTGTCAGGAGGCAGCCCGGTGGATCGGTAAAGAAGTGGAAAGACCTGATAATTGGGGCGGATACGCCGTTACCCCCACAAGGATTGAATTCTGGCAAGGACGTCCCAACCGCCTGCACGACCGTTTTCTATATACCCTGCAACCGGACGGGGAATGGAAAATCAGTCGTCTTGCTCCTTGATTTCGTCGATTTTTCTTGGCAACTTCAACTAGAATACGTAATATTGCAACCGTAAAATAATCAGCTCATGACACTGGATTATATATACCATAGCGGTTTCGCCATCGAAGCAGAAGGAGTGACCGTCATCATCGATTATTATAAAGATTCTTCGGAAACTGAAAATAATCGGGGAATCGTACATGACTACCTCCTGCAAAGACCGGGTAAACTCTATGTATTGGCCACTCACTTTCACCCCGCCCACTTCAACCGTGAAATACTGACGTGGAAAGAACAACGCCCCGACATTCAATATATTTTCTCCAAAGATATCTTGAAATCCCATCGTGCCAAAGCCGAAGATGCTTTCTATATTAAAAAAAGGAGAAACATACGAAGACGAGACAATTCGTATCGATGCTTTCGGCTCAACGGATGTCGGCAGTTCGTTCCTGCTTCACCTGCAAGATTGGAGTATTTTCCATGCCGGCGACTTGAACAACTGGCATTGGAGCGAAGAATCTACCGAAGAAGAGATACGAAAAGCCAACGGTGATTTCCTTGCAGAAGTTAAATATTTAAAAGAAAAAGCGTCGAACATTGATTTAGTGCTGTTTCCGGTAGATCGAAGAATGGGAAAAGATTATATGAAAGGAGCAAAACAGTTCATCGAACAAATAAAAACTACTATATTTGTGCCCATGCATTTCAGTGAAGATTACGAGGGGGAAATGCGCTTCGTAGTTTTGCTGAAAATGCCGGATGCCGTTTCGTCAACATCACCCATCGGCGAAAGTTTTGAGATTACCAAATAAACACATAATAATTATGAATAAATTTACAATTTTGTTTCTTACCCTGCTTCTTGCATTTCCGATGGCGATGAAGGCAGATTCTGCAAAAGAGAAAAAAGACGACACCAGGTACCTTGCGGGAGCTGTTCCTGTAGTAGATGGTAAAGTAGTATTTTCCAAGGAATTCCAGATTCCCGGAATGAGTCAGGCGCAAATCTACGACACAATGACAAAGTGGATGGACGAACGTCTGAAAGAAAATAAAAATATTGATAGCCGCATTGTTTTTCTGACGAAGCAAAGGGGACAATTGCCGGTGTTGGAGAAGAATGGATTGTTTTCAGTTCAAGCGCCCTTTCATTAGACCGTACACTGGTCAACTATCAGATTACCGTTACCTGTAAACCCGGCAACTGTCTGGTAGAACTGGAAAAAATCCGTTTCACCTACCGCGAAACAGAAAAAATACAAAGCAGAAGAATGGATTACAGATGAATATGCACTGAACAAAGCTAAAACCAAACTGGTACGCGGCTTGGCTAAATGGCGCAGAAAAACGGTAGACTTTGCCGATGACATCTTTATGGATGTAGCTGTAGCCTTCGGTGCTCCCGATACTCGTCCGAAGTCTGAGAAAAAAGAAAAAAGAAGAAGAAGCAACAAAAAACATCTGTTGTGGCCGCTGCCGGTCCGATCATTATCGGTCAGGGAGGTAAAGTTACCACTACCGAATCTGCTCAAACCACCATTCCTGCGGCTACTTTGACTCCTGCCACTCCGGCTACCAAAGTTGCATCCGACGCATCCGGTTATACAGAAATTGATTTGAAACAAATTCCGGGCGAAGTATATGCTTTAATGGGAAGTGGCAAATTAGTGATCAGCATCGGCAAAGATGAATTCAACATGACCAATATGACAGCCAACGCAGGCGGCGCACTGGGTTATCAATCAGGAAAAGCTGTTGCATATTGCACACTTTCACCCGATCAACCTTATGACGCAATAGAAAAGGCAGACAGCTATACACTAAAATTGTATGCTCCGAACCAGACAACTCCTTCAGCTGTTATCGAATGTAAGAAAATGCCTTCACAGACAACTCCGCAAGCCGGACAACCCCGTACCTATGTTGGAGAAATTGTGAAACTCTTAATGAAAAAATAAGGAAAATTGCAACAATGGAAATAAAAAGTAAATTTGACCATTTCAATATCAACGTTACAAACTTGGAGCGGAGTATCGCTTTTTTATGAGAAAGCACTCGGCTTAAAAAGAACATCATCGGAAAGAAGCATCCGACGGTTCATTCACACTGGTTTACCTGACAGATAATGAAACGGGATTCCTATTGGAATTGACATGGCTCAAAGATCATACTGCTCCATACGAACTGGGGGAAAACGAAAGTCACCTATGTTTTCGTGTAGCCGGTGATTACGATGCAATCAGGGCCTATCACAAAGAAATGAATTGTGTATGTTTTGAGAATACTGCCATGGGGCTTTATTTTATTAACGACCCGGATGATTACTGGATTGAAATACTTCCACAGAAGTGATTTTATATAAAAAGTGGGGGCAGGATAATTATCCTGCCCCACCTTTTATATATAGAACGCTGTTTCTAAAAACAAAGGATAGCCCTAAAATTGCCGACATTATAAAAAAACTACCAAGAACAAAATGGCTAATAAACAGCCTCATTATTTGCATGCTTGGCAACACAAACATATCATCTTTCTTATTTTTATCATACAATATGACAACCTTATCACCTACATGATACTGTTTTGGATAAAGATAAACATGACTTTCCCCTTCACTCTTTGGAGCAGAAGGAAGAAATTGGCAACATACCTCTTTTTTCTCCCTCCAATTTATATTTTATTTTTGGTATACATACATCAGTAATATTCACACCATCAGACTTTAGTATCTCTATATCCACTACCTTCCCATATGTTTTCTTGCTATACGCTTTTTATTATCTGCAATGAATTATCCACAAGATTCCCATTTGCAGAACAAGAAAAGCACCTCGCAATAGAAGTCTAACAGCAACTATACAAACTATTATATTTATAAACATACTTTTATTTTTTATGTCGATTTGCCCTTTTTCTCCGGATATCCGCTTTCATCTTCGCTGCACCCGAACCATGCTGTCCACGAATATAGGTCGCTTTCTTCGCTTTCGTCTTCACTTTCTCCTCCTCCTGAGGCTTATCTTTCTTGCCTTTAAAGACGATTCCGCCCTGTATTGCATCTTCTATACTCATACAATCATTTATTAATATTCAATATTTCCGATGGCAAAGATAACCCTTTTCTGCGGATTTATTTATCTTTGCAAAGTTAACAATCGTAACCACCAATGGCAACAATAACCCTTTCCGCAGAAAAGGACCCGATGGGAGCTGCAATCTCCGATTATTTCAATCATCACAGAGCTGACCGCTTGCGAGTATTCTCTTCTCAATTCGAAGAAGATGAAATTCCCGTCAAAGAACTGTTTCGTAATATACAGTCTATGCCTATACTAGAGCGTACCGCCCTGCAAATGGCTACGGGAAGAATATTAGATGTAGGAGCCGGAAGCGGCTGCCACGCATTGGCACTTCAAGAAATGGGAAAAAAACGTATGCGCCATTGACATTTCTCCCCTTATCTGTCGAAGTAATGAAACAACGCGGAGTGAACGATCCCCGCCTCATCAACCTTTTTGATGAAACATTTTCCGAAACATTCGATACGATCCTAATGCTCATGAATGGTTCCGGAATTATCGGACGGCTGAATAATATGCCCGTTTTTTTCCAACGGATGAAACGTATTCTCCGCCCTGGTGGATGCATACTTATGGATTCCAGTGATTTGCGTTATCTTTTTGAAGAAGAAGACGGAAGTATAGTTATCGACTTGGCAGGAGATTATTACGGAGAAATTGATTTTCAGATGCAATATAAGGATATAAAAGGAGATACTTTCGACTGGTTATATGTAGATTTCAGACTCTTAGCTTATATGCTTCCGAATGTGGTTTTAAGGCAGAATTGATAAAAGAAGGAAAGCATTACGATTATCTGGTCAAACTTAGCATTGCTTGAAAATACATCATCATATAGTGACGGTATGCACTCCGGATAGCGTCACTATATAACCAAAATAGTAACGCCATCACATCAGGATAGCGTTACTATTTTTATATACTCATACCTGTTCCGTTAGGAACATCTGATGAGGGTTTTCTTTTATTTCAGCATTTCATTAATCATTTGCACCAAAGAAGCAAAATTCTTCTTCATTATACAAACGAGTTAGCTTTACAATTTTTCCCTCTTTATCTATCAATACGTTCCTTGTTATTCCGGATTCACGTAATGCATATTTCGCAAAAATATCAGCTCCCGGATCTAATCCCTAGCGGGTAAGTCATTCCGGTAGACTTGGCGAAGGCAAGGACTTTATCAAGTGGCTCATCACGGTCTATTCCAATCAGTGCAAAGTCTGCATTATCTTTATGCTTCAACCAAATATCTTTTTCTATGAACGGCATTTCTTTACGACAAACACCGCACCAACTTGCTGTAAACTGCAACATGACTACTTTACCACGAAGGGAAGATAAACTCACTTGTTTCCCATCTGTCAAGGTAATCGTGAAATCCGGAGCCATCTCTCCTACCCGGACAATATATCCTGTACTATCTGCCTGAACAGATTTTGCATCCGTAGCTACTTCTACACTATCTGTTGCAACTTCAACATCTTCGTTCCTTTCTTCTGTCCGGAACAAGCCCATATACCTATGGCTAAAAGCGCCATACCACACACATTCATAATTTTCTTTTTCATCTAATCATTAGTGAGATTGCAAATATAAAAAAAGTACATGACGTATTTGCATTTTTAAAATAAATTCGTACCTTTGCATCCGCAAAACAGAAAACGCCTCTTTAGCTCAGTTGGCCAGAGCACGTGATTTGTAATCTCGGGGTCGTTGGTTCGAATCCGACAAGAGGCTCTCCAGAATGAATTCGAACCGCCGTACACGGTTTTGCAGACCGCTGACTAAGCCACTCATCCAAGGAACCATTATTTCCTGTTTGCGGTTGCAAAGGTAGTACAAATTTTGAAACTACCAACTATCCGCAACAATTTTTCTTTGTACTTTTTTTTCTTTACATCACACTCTCCGCGTTTCTTTTCCATCATATCCTTTAGTTCACAGCCACTTACACAACTGTCACAAGGATTTCCACTATCTCGCGTACGACGAAAAAAAGTATAAATATTCCATATACCAATCGGACAATACAGAGTACAACCAGTACTCCGACTACCCAATCTTGCCAATTATTCATACAAACATTCCTCCAATCTGATAAACAGTAAATGACACAATCCATGCCAATACCGTAGTATAGCAAGCTGCAAAAAGCGCCCATTTCCAACTTCCGGATTCCTGTTTGATAGCTGCTATCGCCGCAATACACGGAAAGTAAATCAATACAAACAACATATAACAGAAAGCAACCAATGGAGTAATCGGAATTCGTTCTGCCAAACTTACCGAATCAGCATCCGGATCATCTGCATATAAGACACCTAATGTACTTACTACCAATTCTTTCGCTCCCACACCGGAAAGCAAGCCAATACCTAGTTTCCAATCAAATCCCAGTGGTTTTATAACTGGCTCTATGCCACGCCCCAACTGGCCGATATAAGAATTTTCCTGCTGTTCAGCAGCCGTTTCATAAGCATCATGATTCGGATAATATCCCAGGAACCAGATTATAATAGAAGCAATCATAATAATTCCTCCCATCTTTTTCAAATATTGCGCCCCTTTCTCCCATGTATGACGAAAGATCGATTTCGCTGTCGGCATCCGGTACGGAGGAAGCTCCATCACAAACGGAGTATCGTCCCCTTTCACCAGAAACTTGCTAAACAAGCGGGCCATTACCACAGCCAGTACAATACCAATCGCATAAATACTTAACAACACCAGACTTGCATTGTTCGGGAAGAAAGCACCCACCAACAATAAATAAATCGGCAGACGCGCACTACAAGACATCAAAGGATTCACCAACATTGTAATAAGGCGGCTCTTCCGGTTCTCAATAGTACGGGAAGCTATAATAGCAGGCACATTGCACCCAAATCCCATAATCAAAGGTATGAATGATTTTCCGTGCAATCCCATCTTATGCATAATCTTATCCATAATAAAGGCGGCACGTGCCATATAACCCGAATCTTCCATAAGAGAAATGCAGAAATACAAAATCAAGATATTCGGCAAAAAGACAATAACCGCTCCTACCCCACCAATAATTCCATCAATCAGCAAATCTTTAAATGGACCTTCTGCCATATTATTGCGCAACAAGTCACCAATCTGCTCAACAACCCATTCAATCCCCATCATCGGATATTCTCCAATGACAAACGTACCTTCAAACATCAGATACATAAAAAAAGGAAAAAAATAGGAAATCCCCAAACACGATGAGTTACGATCGAATCCAGCACTTTCGTTGTCTGCGCCTGCTCCAAGTGATTATCTGTGAATGTCTCTTTCAGTGCACCGCTGATAAATCCATATTTAGCATCCGTAATAGCCGATTCACAATCCTCATTCATTGTGTCCTGAACACGCTTCGACATCTTGTCACGGACATGGAATATCTCATCCGCATTTGGCAATGTGCGCACAATACGTTCAATATCAGGATCATTCTCCAACAATTTAATGGATAGGAAACGGGTAGAATATTTATGCCGGATAAATTCGTTCTTAGACACTTCACTTTTTACAGCCTCAATCGCTTTTTTCGATATCAGGTCCATGATTAATATGAATATGTCGGAAGACACGGCCCGTCTTTTTGTGTTCACGCACATAATCTTCCAAATGCTCTTCCTCATGTTTCTTGCGATCCACCAAGGAGTCATGCCATTCAGTCAAATCCTTAAGAACTTCCGGATTCATATTTCCCTGTTTGTCGAAGAAGTCTACTCCTTCATAAAGGTTTATAACGACATGAAACAAGGTATCCAATCCACGATTTTTTTTACTGACAGTAGGCACCATAGGCACTCCGAACAACTTACTCAACAGATGATAATCCAATGTATTTCCACTGGCTTCCAACTCATCATAAATATTCAGAGCTACCACCATGCGGACATTCATATCTATCAATTGAGTAGTCAGATATAAGTTCCGTTCCAAATTGGAAGAGTCCACCACATTAATAATGACATCCGGAGTTTCATCGATAATATGACGACGGACATAGATTTCTTCCGGCGTATAAGCAGACAAAGAATAAGTTCCCGGCAAATCGACAATACGGAAATGATAGCCTTCGAAATCAAAATAACCTTCTTTGGCATCCACGGTCACACCGCTATAGTTTCCTACATGCTCATGAGCGCCGGAAGCCAGATTGAAAAGAGAAGTTTTGCCTGAGTTCGGATTCCCGACCAGAGCAACGTTGATAGTACGGCGCTTACCTAACGCCAACCGTTTCATATCTTCTTCTTTTACTGAAAGGTCTTCAGGCAATCCTTCATGATAAACGGTCTTTTCGGCCAGCTTCTTTGCTTCCTCCTCGCTGATCACTTCGATCATTTCCGCTTCCTGACGACGAAGAGAAATTTCATAACCTAAAACTTTATATTTTATGGGATCTTTTAGCGGGGCATTCAACAGCACTTCAACCGTTTTACCTTTGATAAAGCCCATCTCCACAATACGTTTACGAAAACCACCGTGCCCCAATACTTTAACGATGACACCTTTCTCGCCTGTTCTTAATTCGGATAAACGCATAACTTTCAAAATTTTCGGCAAAGATAATTCATAACTTCGGAGCATGCAAATTATTTAGAATGTTTTTAAATAACAGTTTTTTTCATCCTCTAAAAGATTCAGAAAAAATAAAAAAACTTATTGATAAACTCGTATCTTTGCAGGTATGATACAACAACGCGTTACAAAATATATAGAAAAGGAACATTTGTTCTCACCGGATGATAAAATCCTGATCGCATTGAGTGGTGGTGCCGACTCGGTAGCATTGCTATATATTCTGCATACAGCAGGTTATCATTGCGAAGCCGCACATTGTAATTTCCACTTGCGAGGCAAAGAGTCAGACCGGGACGAGTTATTTGTCCGCCAACTTTTTGCGAAAGAATGAAAATCCATTTACATACCATTGATTTCAACACGACCCAATATGCAACGGAAAAACATATTTCGATTGAAATGGCCGCACGGGAACTCCGCTACCAATGGTTCGAAAAATTAGAAAAGAATATCAGGCAGATGTTATCGCTGTGGCCCATCACCAAGATGATAGCATAGAAACTATACTACTTAACCTGATTCGGGGAACAGGAATTACCGGTCTGTTAGGAATCCGCCCCCGTAATGGAGCCATCGTACGCCCTCTGCTTTGCATCAACCGGGAAGAAATAATTCGTTACCTGCAAAACATCGGACAAGATTATGTGACAGACAGCACCAATCTGGAAGACGAATATACCCGTAATAAGATCCGGCTCAACCTCCTTCCCCTCATGCAGGAAATTAATCCGTCAGTCAAAAAAAACACTCTGATAGATACGAGTAATTATCTGAATGATGTAGCCACTATATATAATAAATGTATAGAGGCGACTAAAAAGAAAATCATTACAGCAGAAGGTGTCCGAATCAGTGATTTGGTTAAGGAACCGGCACCCGAAGCTATCTTATTCGAAGTCCTGCATCCTCTAGGATTCAATTCCGCACAAATCAAAGATATCGCCCATTCGCTTCATAGCCAACCGGGCAAGCAATTCTGCAGCAAAGAATGGAGAGTGATAAAAGACAGAGAATTCTTATTAATAGAAACCATTCAATCTGAAAATGAGGTTCTTCCTCCTTTTCAAATCTCCAAAGAGGAAAGAGAGTACACCCCGGACTTTCTCATTCCACGTGAAAAGGAAATAGCCTGTTTTGATGCCGACAAACTGAATGGAGAAATTCATTACCGGAAATGGCAACCGGGAGACACTTTTATCCCTTTTGGAATGAAAGGAAAGAAAAAAAATAAGCGATTATCTGACCGACCGCAAATTCTCTATCAGCCAAAAGGAACGCCAATGGGTACTCTGCTGTGGAGAACGCATCGCATGGTTGATAGGTGAACGAACAGATAACCGCTTTCGTATTGATGAAACGACCAAGCGCGTCGTGATTTACAAAATAGTCTGAGGCAACTTCTGTTTCTTGAAACAATCTGATAACAAAGCTGCAAAAGGAGTTTCATACACCCTTGCTTTCCTAACGCAAGCTTTTACACAAGCGCAACATTTAATACATTTAGCCTCATCCGTATGTAGCTCGTCCCCTTTCGTTATAGCCCCTGCCGGACAACGGACCACACACAACCCGCAATGGGTACACAAATTCTCATCTTCCACCCAAGGAACGCGGGGAAGCGGTGTACCACTTTTACGTAACTTGATGACTTTCCTCAAAAAACGGAACAAAGGAAAGAATGGTTGACTCGGACGTTTGATAGTACGTACATCCACCGGATAAAGGGTATCCATATTATCAGCTGTCTGTATTTTTTCCATGATTTTCTTCCCAAACTCCACCGCAAAGGCTAAATCCGTTTCATCAGGACGTCCCATTGCAATCGGATATTTGTCGGTACTATATGAATGTTCTCCAATAAAAGTTGCCCCGGCTATTACTTTAAATCCATGAGGAATAGCAAAAGCATCCAGTTCCATTAAAGCTTTTTCATAAGCACGATTTCCATAAACCACTACCAAAACGGTAGGAGTATCCACTCCACGGATATACTGCAAACGCTCCATTGCCAAAGGAGCGACATGTCCTCCATACACAGGCACTACAATAATAGCCAAAGAAGATGTAGGAATCACAATTTCATCCGCAATCTGCTGCGTCACATTAATAGGAAAAATATTTTTTATACCTGCCCCTTGAACAATCGCTTCGGCTATTTGTTTAGAAGTATGGGTGGGCGAAAAATAAATTAAACAAGCTTCATTTACTGTCATACTATTTTCTTTTTATCTAGCAAAGATACACTTTTACGTGGAAAAAAACGGTTGATTGTATATGAATCCAAAAAAATTATTATCTTTGCCCCGTTGAAACATTCTACGATTCAACATATACATCCCTAATTCATAATAAAGAACAAAACGTATGCTCGCATATCTGTAGCCATGAGCTGTAGTAATGCTGTCCATAATTCAGCAAAAAAGAAATATTAATAACTTACCATACTATATGTATAACATTATCCAATTAAACGACAAAAATCTGTCGGAACTTCAAGTTATTGCCAAAGAGTTAGGCATAAAAAAAGCAGACTCATACAAAAAAAAGAAGACCTTGTTTATAAAATACTCGATGAACAGGCCATTGTAGGAGCTACAAAAAAAGTTGCCGCAGAGAAATTAAAAGAAGAACGCAAAAATGAAGAACAAAAGAAAAAGCGTTCACGTGTAACTCCGGCCAAAAAAGAGGACAAAGGTGGTTTCCGCAACAAAGAGTGGAGAGGCTAACAAGACAAAAGAGCCCACTCCTGTAAAAGCGGCACCACAACCTTCCCAAAAAGAAGAGAGTACAAACAAACAGAAAAAGAAACTGTTGTTGTAGAAGCTAAAGCAGAAAACGCTGTTACTCCTAAACGTAAAGTAGACCGTCCTCGTAAGAACTCTGACGCAGAAGAGAAAAAAGAAGTAGAAAATGCAAAACCGGCAGCACCCAAAGTAGTGGAGTCTAAGCCTGTTGTTGCAGAGAAAGCTACTGGTACTGAGGAAAAACGGCTCCGGTACAACAGCAAACAGCCGAGAAGAAAGCAAAAAACAAACCTGCATCAGAAGCGAATAAGCCTGTTGCAGAAACAAATAAACCGGCTGCAGAACCTAACAATCCTGTTGTAGAGAAAAAGGTTATAGATAAACCACAAAAGAAAGCTGCCCCCGTTATCGACGAGGAAAGTAATATCCTGTCCAACGTTGACGACGATGATTTTATTCCAATCGAAGATCTGCCTTCTGAAAAAAAATAGAGCTTCCTACCGAACTATTCGGAAAATTCGAAGCTACCAAAACAGAATCAGCACAGACAGCACCGGAACAATCACCTCATCCTCAACAGCAACAACAATCTCAACAGCAGCAATCCCAGCAGCAACGTCCGCGTATTGTTCGCCCACGCGACAATAACAACGGCAATAATAATGCTACTAACAATGGCAATAACGCCAATAATAATAGCAATAATAATTTCCAGCGTAACAACAATAACCAGAATCAGGCTCAGATTCCAAATCAAAATCAGAACCAAAACCAACAACGCTTACCGATGCCACGTGCCGCTCAGCAGAACAATGCGGGTGAAAATCTTCCGGTACAACAACAGCAGCAGGAACGTAAGGTTATTGAACGCGAAAAGCCTTATGAATTCGACGATATCCTCAACGGAGTAGGTGTACTGGAAATTATGCAGGACGGATACGGTTTCCTCCGTTCGTCCGATTACAATTATCTTTCCTCTCCGGATGACATCTATGTATCGCAATCACAAATTAAGTTGTTTGGCTTTAAGACCGGTGACGTAGTAGAAGGAGTTATCCGTCCACCCAAAGAAGGAGAAAAATATTTCCCATTGGTAAAGGTTTCGAAGATCAACGGACGTGATGCAGCTTTCGTTCGCGACCGTGTTCCTTTCGAACATCTGACACCTCTCTTTCCGGATGAAAAGTTCAAACTCTGCAAAGGCGGTTATTCTGATTCCATGTCTGCCCGGGTAGTAGACCTTTTCGCTCCGATCGGTAAGGGACAACGTGCACTGATCGTAGCACAGCCGAAGACAGGTAAGACCATCTTGATGAAAGATATAGCTAATGCTATCGCAGCCAACCATCCGGAAACGTACATGATCATGCTGCTTATTGACGAACGTCCCGAAGAAGTGACAGATATGGCGCGCAGCGTAAATGCCGAAGTGATCGCTTCTACATTTGACGAACCGGCAGAACGCCACGTAAAGATCGCAGGTATCGTACTGGAAAAAGCAAAACGCATGGTAGAATGCGGACACGACGTAGTAATCTTCCTCGACTCTATCACCCGTCTGGCACGTGCATACAATACTGTTTCTCCTGCATCCGGTAAAGTACTTTCCGGTGGTGTGGATGCAAATGCCCTGCACAAGCCCAAACGTTTCTTCGGTGCTGCCCGTAACATCGAAAACGGTGGTTCGCTGACTATCATCGCAACCGCACTGATTGACACCGGTTCCAAGATGGATGAAGTAATCTTCGAAGAATTCAAAGGTACAGGTAACATGGAGTTGCAGCTTGACCGCAACCTGTCTAACAAGCGTATCTTCCCTGCTGTCAACATCACGGCATCGAGTACTCGTCGCGACGATTTGCTACTTGACAAGACAACTCTCGACCGTATGTGGATATTACGTAAATACCTTGCAGATATGAATCCTATTGAAGCTATGGATTTTGTAAAAGACCGTCTGGAAAAAACAAGAGACAACGACGAATTCCTGATGAGCATGAACAGCTAATCAACAGCAAACTTATAAATGAACGGTGAACAAACTGCGCCATAACAAGTGCAGTTTATTCACCGTTTTCTTTTTCGGTAACCCATTTTATGACTTATCACCTGCCGTTTATCACTTATCATTCAACTCCCATCACCGATAGTTCCCCCTAACGGCCAGCCAACCTTTCATTTTTGTACAAAAATACTTTCATTTGCGTCCAAAACCACTACCTCACCCTTTTTACGTTTCCTTTTTTCCTATTTTTGCTTCCAAATCAAATATTACTTAATTCTAACCAGTAATGAAAACTATTTATCCATTCATGGGATTAGCCTTTTGTGGCGTAGCAACCCAGGCACAAGAAAAGCCGAACTTCCTGATTATCCAGTGCGACCATTTAACACAACGTGTCGTAGGAGCTTACGGACAAACACAAGGCTGTACCCTCCCTATTGATGAAGTCGCTTCAAGAGGAGTTATCTTCTCTAACGCTTATGTAGGCTGCCCCCTCAGCCAACCTTCACGTGCTGCTTTTATGGAGTGGCATGATGCCTCATCAGACCAATGTACGTTCAAACTCCAGCGAACCTATCAACTCACGTATTCCCGAAAACATACCGACATTAGGAAGCCTTTTCTCCGAAAACGGTTATGAAGCAGTACACTTCGGAAAGACTCACGACATGGGCTCACTGAGAGGCTTCAAACATAAAGAACCGGTAGCCAAGCCATTCACCGATCCCGAATTTCCGGTCAACAATGACAGTTTCCTGGATGTAGGAACATGTGAAGACGCTGTTGCTTATCTAAGTAATCCGCCGGAAGAACCATTCATCTGTATTGCCGATTTTCAGAACCCTCACAATATCTGCGGATTTGTAGGAGCAAACGAAGGAATACATACCGACCGCGCCATCAGTGGAACCCTTCCGGAGCTACCAGCCAATTTCAATGTAGAAGACTGGAGCAATATCCCTAAACCTGTACAATACATCTGCTGCAGTCATCGCCACATGACCCAGGCCTCTCATTGGAATGAAGAGAATTACCGTCATTACATTGCTGCTTTCCAGCATTACACCAAGATGGTTTCCAAGCAAGTAGACAGCGTACTGAAAGCACTTTACTCCACCCCTGCCGGAAAAACACAATCGTTATTATCATGGCTGACCATGGTGATGGAATGGCTTCACACCGCATGGTGACCAAGCATATCAGCTTCTATGATGAAATGACCAACGTTCCGTTTATCTTTGCCGGTCCTGGCATCAAACAACAGAAAAAGCCCGTAGACCAAGTATTGACACAGCCTACGTTAGATCTTCTGCCTACCCTTTGTGATTTAGCAGGAATTCCCGTCCCAGCCGAAAAAGCTGGAATCAGCCTTGCACCTATATTAAAAGGGGAGAAACAGAAAAAAACTCACCCTTATGTAGTTTCCGAATGGCACAGCGAATATGAGTATGTCGTTACTCCCGGACGCATGGTGCGCGGACCGAGATACAAATACACCCACTATTTGGAAGGTAACGGAGAAGAACTTTACGACATGAAGAAAGATCCGGGAGAACGTAAGAATCTCGCCAAAGACCCTAAATACAGTAAGGTTCTCGCCGAACACCGTGCCATGCTTGATGATTACATCGCCCGCACCAAAGATGATTACCGGAGTTTGAAAGTAGATGCCGATCCACGATGCAGAAACCATACTCGGCTACCCCAACCACGAGGGCCCTGGGGCACGAGAGATACTCAAAAAGAAAATAAATTATAAAAAAGAGTGAAGATTTCTTTGTAATCTTCACTCTTTTTAGTTCTTTTGCAGATAAACTTACAAGCAAGCAATTCTTATATCAAGTGAAAAATACAGACGTCATATAATTGCAATAGTCGTAACCGTATTAATATCGGTCACCTTATATGCAGCACGTACAAATTCAGATCGTCTTTCTTTATTACAACCTTTACTTGAATATAATCATCCATTCAGTCCGGACATCCCTATCGACAGCATCATTGCCTGGGAAAAACTTTTAGAACCGGAATTACAAAAGAAACAACAATATCCACTCCTATTTCAAATAAATTTGCTGACCGTTCAGGCCTTGATAGCAGAAGGCAACATCAGTCTTGCCATCAATCAGGCCAACCAGATGTACCAGAAAGCCAAAGAAATGGATTATCCTCTGGGGACAGCACTCGCATTACACGCCATTGGAAATACTTATTTAAGTTCATCAACGCCACAAGCCGCCATCGAATCATACAGGGAAGCATTAGAAGTGATCCGGAAAATCCCTCATGCCAGCCAATATGTCAAAACAATTCTGCCCCAACTCATTCTGACCAAGCTCAAATATCATCAAATGACAGATATAGAAGACAATATCCGGGAACTCGAATCTGTTACTGACAAAGGCGGGAATCCACAAGACGACTTTCATCTAGTTTACTGTCAGGCATTCTACCGTATTCAGACACACCATCTTCCCGAAGCATTAAACCACATACAGCAAACCAACAAATCAGTCAGCAGCATCTGTACCCATATTTTCATTTAATGATTAAATACTTGTACTCTTGCTACTACACTGAATCTAAAGAGTACATTCAGGCATTAACCACACTTGATGAATTACTTTCGCATACGAGAACTACCAACTCATACACATCCTTGCAAGTACAAAAGGATCGTGCCCACATACTTGCCCTGATGGGAAAAGGCAAGGAAGCATGTGAAGCCTATGAAATATTCAATACGTACAAAGACTCTTTGGACGCAATGAATTATATTCGCCAAATCAACGAATTACACACCCTCTACCAAATAGACAAAAACGAACTGGACAACTTAAACAGACAGAAGACAATCCTTTTCTGGAGTTGGTTTACCATCCTATTCATTGTCATACTGATTGTATTTTTCATCCTTTTGGTCAAACGAGGGAATAAAAAACTGCGCCAATCACAACAGGAACTGGAAAAAGCGAAAAGCAAGAAGAAAATTCCATCCGGGCAAAGAGCCTTTTCCTTTCCAACATGAGCCATGAAATTCGGACACCACTCAATGCGTTGTCCGGCTTCTCCTCTATCCTGACGGAAGAATCCATCGACAACGAGACCCGGAAACAGTGTAGCGATATTATTCAGCAAAATTCAGAACTGTTACTCAAGCTGATTAACGACGTAATCGACTTGTCCAGTCTCGAAGTGGGCAAGATGAAATTCAAATATGAGCGGTGTGATGCAGTAGCAATATGCAAAAATGTTATCGACATGGTTGAGAAAATAAAACAGACAAATGCAAACGTCCGTTTTTCAACCTCTCTCCATTCATTAGAACTGACGACAGACAATGCAAGGTTGCAACAATTATTAATCAACCTTCTCATCAACGCAACCAAATTTACTCCGCAAGGCTCCATCACCATGGAACTGGAAAAACAGACAGAAGATATAGCACTGTTTTCTGTGACCGACACCGGTTGCGGTATCTCTCCGGAGAATCAGAATAAAATATTCAACCGTTTTGAGAAACTAAATGAAAATGCTCAAGGCACAGGACTCGGCTTGTCTATCTGCCAACTCATTGTCGAACAGCTGGGCGGCAAAATATGGATTGACTCCAATTATAAGGAAGGAGCCCGTTTCCTGTTCACACACCCTATTTACCATGAGCAACCAGGAAAGGAGGAAGCCGAATGAAACAAGTCCTGCTCCTGTTCCTTCTATTATGCTGCGCCTTCACCGGAAAAGCCAGTACCGAGATTGTTTTGGAATCAGATAGCCTGATAAAGGTGTTGCAAACGTTACCATACGATACGACACGGCTGAATGTTCTTAATAAAATCATCAGAATAGAACAAAACAACCAGCAATGTATCCAATATTCAGATGTATTAATGAAAGAAGCATTGCAACTGAGAAACGACAGATACGCCGGTCTGGCCGCTTACTACCATATCTTATACTATTACAATCGTAATAATCAAGACAGTGTAGCGAAATGGCTCACCATAATGGAGCCTCATGCCCGGAAATCAGATTTATGGAATTACTTCTTTGATGCCAAACGTTTCCAGATAGATCTGTACACATTCAACGAACAATATGAACTTGCTATCAACGAATCTCAAAAGATGCAACAGCAAGCCTCCCAAAGGAATAGTAACCGGGGAGTATAGCCGCCTATCAATGCCTAAGCAATGCATATATCGGCAGTCAGCGCTGGGATAAAGGAATAGAAGCATTGGAGACTGCCTACCAGCTACTCACCCCGACAGAAAATCCGGTGGTCCGTATCTCGGTATTATCACAGTTAGTATCCGTTGTCAAAGAAAAGAAGGATAATAAAAAACTACTCAAATATCTGCAGGAACTGGAAAACACCCTTCATAACCATATCAGTGCGAACCCATCTTTAAAAACGGGGTTTGCCGATGTATATCTGTTCAATGAACTGTTCTACAGCTATTATTACCTGAATACCCATCAGCCGCAACAAGCTTATGAACATCTTGTAAAATCTAAAGAATATCTGGATGAGAATACTTATTTCATGTATAAAGTACTCTATTTCGACACATTTGCCAAATATCACCAAGCAATTGGAGACTACCAACAGGCATCGGATTATATCGACACGACACTGACGATGTTGAAGAAAGACTTCACAAGCGACTATGCCGAACAGCTACTCGAAAAGGCCAGAATATGGAAACAGGCAGGGGAAAGCGAAAAAGCCATCCCTCTGTATGAGGAGGCACTCGCCATCAAAGACTCGACAGCCACTGTACTCTCAAACAATCAGATGGCACAGATACAGAGCAAATACAATATCGAAAAAACAGAACTGGATCAAAAAAGGGAAAACAACCGGCTCCAGCTCACCTATCTGATCTTTATATTTGTTATCCTGCTTCTGCTTTTTATCTTTATGGCGCGACTCTTTATGGTACGGAAAGCACTCAAATACGCAGAAAACGAAATCCGGAAAACAACAGAAAACGTGCGGAAAACCAATGAAATAAAAAAATCGCTTCCTGTCCAACATGAGCTATAACATCCGTACCCCGCTCAACAATGTAGTCGGTTTCTCACAACTCATAGCCAGTGAACCCAACATAGACAAGGAAATAAGGCAAGAATACTCAAACATCATCCACAAAAGTTCGGAGAAGTTAATGAGACTTGTCAATGACGTTCTCGACTTATCCCGTTTGGAAGCCCAAATGATGAAGTTCCAGTTGCAAGACTATGATGCCACTACCCTATGTAAGGAAGCATGTTGCATGGCGCAGATGCAAAACGAGAAAACAGGTATCCAGATTGAGTTTTCCAGTGAAACAGACGCTCAAATCCATACCGATATAACACGACTGACGCAGGCCTTGCTTAGCGCACTGGTATACCCGCAAGAACACAGACAAGCACGAATCATCCGATTCACATTAAACCGGGATGAAGATATGCTCCGTTTCCGGATCACTAATTCACCTTTGGCAGACCATGCATTCGTATCACAGGAAACCATCATCCGGCATGATATAAACCTGTTATTGCTAAAACATTTCGGAGGAAACTATCTCGTCAACGATAAAACTCCCCGAAGGTCCGGAAATTGTTTTCATCTACCCCATCGTTTCCGAATCGAAATAAAGCACTATCTTTGCAAAGTGTAAACTTAAACACTTAATTATGTACACCAACAAACAAATTTGGAGTGTCAGTTATCCGATACTACTAAGCTTGCTGGCACAAAATGTTATCAATGTCACTGATACGGCATTCCTCGGACACGTAAGTGAAGTAGCACTCGGAGCTTCCGCAATGGGAGGATTGTTCTATATATGTGTATTCACCATTGCTTTCGGATTCAGCACAGGATCACAAATTGTCATTGCACGACGCAATGGAGAAGGACGCTATTCGGATGTCGGTCCCGTCATGATTCAAGGAGTCATGTTCCTGTTCGTGATGGCACTGCTGCTATTCGGATTCACCAAAGCATTCGGCGGAAACATCATGCGTTTGCTGGTTTCTTCAGAATCCATCTACGAGGGAACGATGGAGTTTCTGGACTGGCGTATTTACGGGTTCTTTTTCTCGTTCATCAATGTCATGTTCCGGGCATTGTATATCGGCATTACACGCACTAAAGTACTAACGATCAATGCTATCGTCATGGCATTAACCAATGTAGTACTGGACTACGCATTAATTTTCGGAAAGTTCGGTTTGCCGGAAATGGGTATCAAGGGAGCGGCTATCGCCTCCGTACTGGCAGAAGCTTCCTCCATTCTCTTTTCGTCATTTACACATACCTCACCGTCGATTTGAAGAAATATGGTCTGAACCGTCTGCGTACATTCGACCCGGCATTGCTGATGCGGATACTTAGTATCTCCTGTTTCACGATGCTTCAATATTTCTTATCGATGGCGACCTGGTTCGTGTTCTTTGTTGCCGTAGAACGGTTGGGACAACGGGAACTGGCCATTGCCAACATTGTCCGTAGTATCTACGTCGTACTGCTGATTCCGGTGAATGCACTGGCAACAACGACCAACAGCCTTGTCAGCAATGCCATCGGCGCAGGAGGTATCCAATACGTCATGCCGCTTATCAATAAAATAGCCCGATTCTCGTTCTTCATCATGCTGGGATTAGTAGCAGTATCAGCATTATTTCCAGAGTTCCTGCTCTCCATCTACACCAGTGAAGCGGCACTCATTACGGAATCCGTGCCTTCGGTATACGTTATCTGCTGCGCCATGCTCATTGCATCAGTAGCCAATGTCGTATTCAACGGCATCTCCGGAACAGGAAATACGCAGGCAGCCCTGTTGCTCGAAACCATCACGATTGCCATTTACGGTTCCTACATCGTTTTCGTCGGAATGTGGCTCAAAGCACCGATTGAACTCTGCTTTACGATTGAGATTCTGTACTATACCTTGCGGTTGATCACAAGTTATATTTACCTCAAAAAAGCAAAATGGCAAAATAAAAAGATATAAATACAAGAGATTTTTGTACATTTGCAAGCTCAAATAAAGAGTAGACGGAAAAAGTCTCTCTTTTGCCCAAGTAAATTGTAATTAGTAATTCGTAATTAAATAACTATGTTCGATAATTTAAGTGAAAGACTAGAACGGTCATTCAAGATTCTGAAAGGTGAAGGCAAAATCACCGAAATCAACGTGGCGGAGACGCTGAAAGACGTACGTAAAGCACTTCTCGACGCCGACGTAAACTACAAGGTTGCAAAAGAATTTCACGGATACTGTGAAAGAAAAAGCTTTGGGGCAGAATGTGCTTACGGCTGTGAAGCCCAGCCAGTTGATGGTAAAGATTGTACATGATGAACTTACACTGTTGATGGGTGGAGAGACAGCCGAGATCAATATCGACGCCCGTCCGGCGGTTATCCTGATGTCAGGTCTGCAAGGTTCCGGTAAGACTACTTTCTCCGGTAAACTGGCCCGTATGCTGAAAACCAAGAAGAACCGCAAACCGCTGTTGGTAGCCTGTGACGTTTACCGTCCGGCAGCTATCGAACAGTTACGTGTATTGGCAGAACAGATTGAAGTACCGATGTACTGCGAACTGGACAGCAAGAATCCGGTAGAAATCGCACAACACGCCATTCAGGAAGCCAAAGCCAAAGGATACGATCTCGTTATCGTCGATACAGCCGGACGTCTGGCAGTAGACGAGCAGATGATGAACGAGATCGCCGCTATCAAAAAAGCAATCAACCCGGACGAAATTCTGTTCGTGGTAGACTCCATGACCGGTCAGGACGCTGTAAACACAGCTAAAGAATTCAATGAACGGCTGGACTTCAACGGTGTGGTACTGACCAAACTGGATGGTGATACCCGGGGGGGGGCCGCTCTTTCTATCCGTACGGTAGTGAACAAACCGATTAAATTCGTAGGTACAGGTGAAAAACTGGAAGCAATCGACCAGTTCCACCCTGCCCGTATGGCCGACCGTATTCTCGGTATGGGTGACATCGTTTCATTGGTAGAACGTGCTCAGGAACAATACGATGAAGAAGAAGCCAAACGCTTACAGAAGAAAATTGCCAAAAACCAATTCGACTTCAACGACTTCCTTAGCCAGATTGCACAAATCAAAAAATGGGTAATCTGAAAGACCTAGCTTCCATGATTCCGGGAGTAGGAAAAGCAATCAAAGACATTGATATTGATGACAATGCTTTCAAGAGCATCGAAGCCATTATTTATTCCATGACTCCGGCAGAACGTTCCAACCCGGAAATACTGAACGGTTCACGCCGTACGCGTATCGCCAAAGGTAGCGGAACGACTATCCAGGAAGTAAACCGCCTGCTGAAACAGTTCGACCAGACATGCAAAATGATGAAAATGGTGACTAGCAGCAAAATGGGTAAGATGATGCCTAAGATGAAAAAGTAATCATTCAATAGATCCAAATCTAATGATAAGTAAGAAGAGGGAGTTTCGGCTCCCTTTTTTTTATACCACTCATCTCTTGACAAAAATTCCAATCCCTTTGGAGAGTTCAGTTATTTATTTTACTTTTGTCCATCACCAATAAATACTCTGAAAATATGACTTTGATAGACGGAAAAGCCATTTCCGAACAAGTGAAACAAGAGATTGCAGCCGAAGTAGCCGAAATGGTGGCTCATGGCGAAAAACGCCCGCACCTGGCCGCTATTCTTGTAGGACACGATGGTGGTAGCGAGACTTATGTAGCTGCCAAAGTAAAAGCCTGTGAAGTATGTGGATTCAAGTCTTCCCTCATCCGTTACGAAAGTGACGTGACCGAAGAAGAACTGCTTGCCAAAGTACGTGAACTGAACGAAGACAACGACGTAGACGGATTTATCGTACAGCTTCCCGCTACCCAAACATATCTCCGAACAGAAAGTAATCGAAACAATCGACTATCGTAAAGATGTAGACGGTTTCCACCCGATCAACGTAGGCCGTATGTCCATCGGACTTCCATGTTACGTATCTGCTACTCCCAACGGCATCCTCGAATTGTTGAAACGTTATAACATAGAAACTTCCGGAAAAAATGCGTCGTACTCGGACGCAGCAATATTGTCGGCAAACCGATGGCTGCCCTGATGATGCAGAAAGCTTATCCGGGTGATGCCACTGTAACTGTTTGTCACAGCCGCAGCAAGGATTTGGTAAAAGAATGTCAGGAAGCTGACATTATCATTGCTGCACTGGGTCAGCCGAATTTTGTGAAGGCTGAGATGGTGAAAGAAGGTGCGGTGGTTATTGACGTGGGTACTACCCGTGTGCCGGATGCCACAAAGAAATCAGGTTTCAAACTGACCGGCGACGTGAAGTTTGACGAAGTTGCACCGAAATGCTCATTCATCACTCCCGTACCGGGCGGTGTTGGACCAATGACGATTGTATCGTTAATGAAAAATACACTCTTAGCTGGTAAGAAAGCTATTTATCAATGAGACATACCCTGTTTCTGATGATTTTGCTTCTCTCTTTGTCCTGCACCTCCCGGTCGCAGGCAAAGAGAGATTCTATCATTGACACCCTGTCGGACAGCCTTTCCGACAGCATCTTCCCCACCGACACCCTACGCCTCCTTTTTCGTAGGTGACCTCATGCAACATCAGGGACAAATCAACGCTGCACGAACATCGACCGGTTATGATTACTCCACATGCTTTGCGTATGTCAAAGAAGAAATAAAGAAAGCCGACCTCTCCATCGCCAACCTGGAAGTGACATTAGGAGGCAAACCTTACAAAGGCTATCCTGCTTTCAGCGCGCCGGACGAATTTCTGACCGCAATTCACGATGCAGGTTTCAATGTTTTAGTGACTGCCAACAACCACAGTCTCGATCGTGGTAAATCCGGACTGGAGAGAACCATTCAATTAATAGACTCTTTAAAGGTTCCACACGCAGGCACGTATATCAACGCTGATGAACGCGAAAAGAAATATCCTCTTTTATTAGAAAAGAACGGATTCCGCATCGCTCTGCTCAACTACACGTATGGAACAAACGGCATCCCCGTTACCTCTCCTAATATCGTGAACTATATCGATACAGCCATCATCGCCAAAGATATTGAAGAGAGTAAAGCAATGAAGCCGGATGCCATCATAGCTTGTATGCATTGGGGAATCGAATACCAGTCACTCCCGGACAAAGAGCAAAATTCCTCGCCAATTGGCTGATTGAAAAAGGAGTAAACCATATCATCGGCTCCCATCCTCACGTAGTTCAGCCCATCGAAGTTCGCACAGACAGCCTGACGAATGACAAACATCTCATAGCCTATTCGCTGGGAAATTATATTTCCAATATGTCCGCCCGTCGCACGGATGGCGGCTTGATGGTCAAAATGGAATTAGTAAAAAGATAGTACCACCCGACTCAACCATTGCGAATATAGCTTGGTATGGACAGCCCGTCCCATTCAATCAGGGAAAAAAAAATCATCAATTGCTCCCAGTCAATTTGCCGATTGATTCAATTCCTTTACAAGCACGTAACTCTCTGAGAATCTTCGCAAATGATGCGCGAGCCCTCTTCAACAAGCACAATCGGGGAATAAAAGAATATACTTTTTTCGAAAAAAAAATAGCAGAATCTTTTGGAGATTAGAAGATAATATCTATCTTTGCACCGCGTTAGAGAAACGCAAACATGGTGGATGTAGTTCAGTTGGTTAGAGCGTCAGATTGTGGTTCTGAATGTCGCCGGTTCGAGTCCGGTCTTCCACCCCAACAAAAACCCTTGTAAGTCAATCGCTTATGAGGGTTTTCTGCTTTCAGGAAATAGGCATCTTAGAGAGTAAATCATGCTAAGAACCTCTGTAGTTGATTGAACTATGGGGGTTCTTAGTAGTATATTTGCTCACTTACTTGTTATATTCTATACTTAAAGCCAACTATGAGATGGAAAATACTAAGCAACACAATCAAGTCATTTACAAACACCTTGCAGATGTAATAGACTGGGATGACCTAACAGAGAAAGACCACCAAGTAGTAGAGGATCTAAAGGAGAATGGGATAAACATAACTCCTACTACTATAATCAAAGACTTATCAGGCTTCCTATAGGTCAAGCTACTATTGAAAAAGGTATATTTGCTAGGCAAGAGATACCTCCTGTCTGACTATTTATCCAAGACACCCCCCACGGGTTAATAGACAAGAAGGTAACTGAATTGGAGCTACTACTTGAAATAAATTCAAAAGAAACTCTATTATAAGTTCTCTGCCTACTAAAGCACTTGCATCAGCTGGAAAGTGCAATAAACACCTTTAATACACTTTTACGTAGGTAGTAGATTAAAGGTGAAAAGAAAGAACCACAGACAATAAGGATTCAAGAGTACTGGCAGAGATGGCTATAAGAAACTCTTAGTGGTAGCAGACAGTTTAAGAAGAGTACTTAAGTATATCTCTCCAGAAGAATTAAAAACTACTTGATGGTTGATGAGATAGATGTACTCCAGTTCTGACAACAGTTTCAGACCTCAACTAGAAGATGTAATTGACTACTATTTCAAGCTTCCACCTAAGAACAGTATGGTAAATGCTACTATGAAAGAGTTTAGCAATCCAATTACCGAAAACTGAATGTAGTTCTCCGTACCATGGTTATGCAATACAGCCAGAACTATTAGACTACTGTACACTAATAACATCACACAAGTAGTTGTAGACGAAAGGCTACTCCCACCCTACAGAGAAAATACCATAGCTTACAACTCCATAGCAATTTCAAAGTCACAGAACATCATATCAACCTTTAGATGAGAAGTCCAGAAGTGAGTGTGTTATCCTATGCAGTGAGGCTTCTACTAAGGAAGCAGGAGATTACTTTGTGTTCCTAAACTAGGGAGAGAGATAAATATCATTGCTCAAGCCAGAATCAACTTTCGCCACTTG
>VOFD01000783.1_pt1 | contig 71648 bp, 61 predicted proteins | sample 5384101 | NCBI WGS metagenome assembly VOFD01 (sample SAMN12384723, study PRJNA508395) | human gut metagenome | isolation source: healthy gut C | host: Homo sapiens
ATGTCCGACAGCGAGGTGATGACCATTCTCGTACTGTTCCATACCATGCGCCAGCGCGACCTCAAGTCGTTCTACCTCGGTTATGTGTGCAACCACATGCGCAAGGAGTTTCCACACCGCCTGTCGTACAACCGCTTCGTAGAACGTCAGGCCAAGGTAGGGCTCCATCTTTTGCTGTTCCTGCAGACATGTGCGTTGGGTAAATGTACTGGAATATCCATTATCGACTCCACACCGTTGAAGTCATGCAATATAAAGCGTGCGCACAGCCACAGGACGATGAAGGGATGCCTCGTTGAGCACCTTGGTTGTCTCCTGGAACGAGGCGGCTGACATAAAGCTCTTTGTCTGGAGAGCGGCACGCGTGATACCCTGAAGAATCTGTGTCGACGTTGCAGGCACGGCGTCACGAACCTGCACGGTCTTCAAGTCGCGACGTTTCAGCGTTGAGTTCTCGTCGCGCAACTTGCGTGCGGTAACTATCTGACCCGGCTTGAGGGTCTCGCTGTCGCCTGCGTCAACGACAACCTTCTTACCCCAGATGCGGTCGTTCTCCTCTGCAAAGTCGAGCTTGTCGACAATCTCCTGCTCAAGGAAGGTGGTGTCACCCGGGTCGTTGATCTGCACCTTGCGCATCATCTGGCGCACGATAATCTCAAAGTGTTTGTCGTTAATCTTAACACCCTGCAAGCGGTAAACATCCTGCACCTCGTTGACGATGTACTCCTGAACAGCGGTCGGGCCCTTGATGGCGAGGATGTCGTTCGGGGTTATCACACCGTCAGACAACGGCGTGCCGGCACGCACGGCATCGTGTTCCTGTACAAGAATCTGCTTGGACAGCGAAACGAGGTACTTGCGCTGCTCGCCAGTCTTTGAAGTGACGATGATCTCACGGTTACCACGCTTAACCTTGCCCATGGTAACCTCACCGTCGATTTCGCTGACAACGGCTGGGATTGGACGGATTGCGCGCCTCGAACAACTCGGTGACACGTGGAAGACCTCCGGTGATGTCGCCGGCCTTGCCGACGGTACGAGGTATCTTGACGAGTGTGGCACCGGTTCTGACAACCTGTCCGTCCTCTACTACGACGTGACCGCCTACCGGGAAGTTGTACGTTCCGATCACATCGCCGTTCTCATCAAGAATGTCGCAGGTCGGCACCTTGCTCTTATCCTTCGACTCGGTGATGATCTTCTCGGTAAGACCTGTGGTGTCGTCGGTCTCGGAGTGGAATGTCACGCCGTCAATAACATCACGGAACTTAAGTTTACCGGCATATTCGGTTACGATAACGGCGTTGAACGGGTCCCAGCGTGCGATGATGTCGCCTTTCTTAACTACAGAACCTCCCTTGAAGTAAAGAGAGCTTCCATACGGAACGTTAAGTGTTGACAACACGATGTTGGTATTTGGATCGACGAAACGGATTTCGGCCAGACGGCTGACAACCATCTCGCACTGAACGGGGCCGTTGTCACCTTCTTCCTGGAACGGAACGGTACGAAGCTCATCGAACTCGATACGGCTGTCGTTCTTGGCAACGATAGACGCGTTAGCAGCTGCGTTGGCAGCCACACCACCGGCGTGGAACGTACGGAGGGTAAGCTGTGTACCGGGCTCACCGATAGCCTGCGCGGCGATGACGCCTACGGCTTCACCCTTCTGTACCATGCGACTGGTAGCCAAGTTGCGTCCGTAACACTTCATGCAGACGCCTTTCTTGCTTTCGCATGTGAGCACCGAACGAATCTCGACACTCTCGATGGGGCTATCCTCTATTATCTTGGCTATCGGCTCTGTTATCTCTTCTCCGGCTGAAACTATAAGCTCACCTGTAGTAGGATGTATTATGTCATGAACCGACACACGTCCAAGTATGCGTTCATAAAGCGAGGATATTATCTCGTCTCCATTCTTCAACGCCGTGCAGACAAGGCCGCGGAGGGTTCCGCAATCTTCTTCCGTGATTATCACGTCATGAGAGACATCAACAAGACGACGTGTAAGGTAACCTGCATCGGCTGTCTTCATAGCGGTATCAGCAAGACCCTTACGGGCACCGTGGGTAGAGATGAAGTATTCGAGCACGCTCATACCCTCCTTGAAGTTGGAAAGAATCGGATTCTCGATAATCTGCGCGCCTTCGGCACCTGCCTTCTGCGGCTTGGCCATAAGTCCACGCATACCTGCAAGCTGACGTATCTGGTCCTTAGAACCACGGGCTCCGGAGTCAAGCATCATGTAAACGGCGTTGAAACCCTGGTCGGCTTCGGTCATCTCTTTCATCAAAACATCACCAAGCTCGTTGTTTACGTGCGTCCAGGCATCGATAACCTGGTTGTAACGCTCGTTGTCAGTGATGAATCCCATGTTGTAGTTGTCGGTAATCTGGCGAACTTCCTCGTTACCTCTCTACAAGCTCGGCCTTCTCCTTCGGAATGATGATGTCATCGAGGTTGAACGAAAGTCCGGCAAGGTATGCCATGCGATAACCGAGATTCTTGATTCCATCGAGAAACTCGCAGGCACGGGCAAAACCAACAGCCTTGATTACATCGGCAATAATGTCACGCAAGCTCTTCTTCGAAATGATCTTGTTGACAAAGCCGACCTCGTCTGGAATTATGCCATTAACGATGACACGTCCGACAGAAGTCTCGACCATGTGGTTGTAATAATTGCCTTCCTCGTCAACATCCTTGACCACGACCTTGACCTGGGCATGCAGATCACACTTCCCTTCATTATGGGCAATGATAGCCTCTTCGGGTCCGTAGAACGTAAGTCCCTCGCCCTTGGCGCCCGGTCGTATCTTCGTGATGTAATAAAGTCCGAGCACCATATCCTGCGACGGCACGGTGATAGGCGCACCGTTGGCAGGGTTGAGAATGTTATGGCTCTGAAGCATCAATATTTGCGCCTCAAGCACGGCCTCGTTGCTCAACGGAAGGTGTACGGCCATCTGGTCGCCGTCGAAGTCCGCGTTGAACGCAGTACATGCCAACGGGTGAAGCTGGATGGCTTTGCCTTCAATCAGCTTGGGCTGGAAAGCCTGGATACCAAGACGGTGAAGCGTCGGCGCACGGTTAAGCAGCACGGGATGACCCTTCATCACATTCTCAAGAATGTCCCAGATGACCGGCTCACGACGGTCAACTATCTTTTTGGCACTCTTTACAGTCTTGACGATTCCGCGCTCAATTAGCTTGCGGATGATGAACGGCTTGTAAAGCTCTGCAGCCATCAGTTTGGGCAAACCACATTCGCCCATCTTCAGTTCCGGACCAACAACGATGACAGAACGTGCTGAATAATCGACACGCTTACCGAGAAGGTTCTGGCGGAAACGTCCCTGCTTGCCCTTCAACGAATCAGAAAGCGACTTCAACGGACGGTTTGACTCGCTCTTGACGGCACTGCTCTTACGTGAGTTGTCGAAAAGGCTGTCAACAGCCTCCTGCAACATACGCTTCTCATTACGCAGGATCACCTCGGGAGCCTTTATTTCCATAAGCCTCTTGAGGCGGTTGTTACGTATTATCACACGGCGGTAAAGGTCGTTGAGATCAGACGTGGCAAAGCGTCCTCCATCAAGCGGAACAAGTGGACGAAGCTCAGGCGGAGTGACAGGGATAATTTTCATAATCATCCACTCCGGCTTATTTACGTTGCGGCTGCCACGGAAAGCCTCCACAACCTGCAAGCGCTTCAACGCCTCAGTCTTGCGCTGCTGTGACGAGTCGCTGTTGGCACGGTCGCGAAGCTCGTATGACAGAGAATCAAGGTCGATGTTCACGAGCAAGTCGTAAATAGCCTCTGCACCCATCTTGCTACGAACTTGTTGGGATCAGTGTCGTCAAGATATTCATTGCCGTCGGGCAGGTTGTCCATTATATCAATATATTCGTCCTCGGTAAGCAAGTCCATCTTATGTGAACCGTTCACCTCGATACCCTCTGAATCTTTCCTGCCTTCCATAACGCCGGGCTGTATCACGATGTATTTCTCGTAATAAATCACGGAGTCAAGTTTCTTCGTAGGAAGGCCAAGGAGATAACCTATCTTATTAGGCAGCGAACGGAAGTACCATATATGCGCTACGGGTACGACGAGCTCGATGTGCCCCGTACGCTCACGGCGCACTTTCTTTTCCGTAACCTCTACTCCACAACGGTCGCAGACAATGCCCTTATACCTTATTCGCTTATATTTACCGCAAGCACATTCATAATCCTTTGTCGGGCCGAAGATACGCTCGCAGAAAAGGCCATCTCGCTCGGGCTTGTACGTACGGTAGTTTATTGTCTCAGGCTTGGTTACCTCGCCATAAGAATTTTCGAGGATTTCCTCAGGCGACGCAAGACTGATGGTTATCTTCGTAAAATTACTCTTTATCTTTGAATCTTTCTTGAAAGCCATATTTCTTATGTTGTAATTGTTATGTAAAGAGTTCCTTTATTAGTCAAGAGTTATGCTTAAGCCCAAACCACGAAGCTCATGCAGAAGGACGTTGAGTGACTCCGGTATTCCCGGTGTCGGCATTGGCTCTCCCTTGACAATTGCCTCATAAGCCTTTGAACGCCCTACCACATCATCTGACTTGATTGTCAAAATCTCTTGCAGAACATGGCTTGCACCGAATGCCTCCAATGCCCAGACCTCCATCTCTCCGAAACGCTGGCCACCAAACTGAGCCTTACCGCCAAGAGGCTGTTGTGTAATAAGAGAGTACGGACCGATACTGCGGGCGTGCATCTTATCCTCAACCATATGGCCTAACTTAAGGAAGTACGTGATACCAACGGTTGCAGGCTGGTCGAACGGTTCTCCTGTCTCACCGTCATAGAGGCGCGTAGAACACAGACGCGGCAGTCCTGCCTTATCCGTCCACTCCTGGAGATCATCAAGCTTCGCACCGTCAAAAATCGGCGTTGCGAATTTAACACCAAGACGTTTTCCTGCTGCACCGAGAATAGCCTCGAATATCTGTCCAAGGTTCATACGCGATGGCACACCTAACGGGTTGAGAACCAAGTCTACAGGACGTCCATCCTCAAGGAACGGCATATCTTCCTGACGAACGATTTTAGAAACTATACCCTTATTACCGTGGCGTCCTGCAAGTTTGTCACCTACGCTGATTTTACGTTTCTTGGCAACATATACCTTAGCCATCTGAAGAATACCTGAAGGCAGCTCATCACCGATTGTTATCGCGAACTTGCGGCGTTTCATCTCAGCGTCAAGCAGCTTGTACTTCTTTATGAAGTTCATGATAAGCTTCTGGATGAGTCCATTCGTATGTTCGTCAGAAGTCCAATTGTTTGACTGGATTCCGTCATACTCAAGATTCTTCAATTGAGCCATTGTAAACTTACTGCCCTTAGTTATGATCTCGGCACCTGTGTAATCCTTGATTCCCATAGATGTCTTGTCGTCCGTCAGAGTAAGCAGCTTATCTACAAGAATATCCTTCAGGTCGTCTATCTTGGCTGCGTATTCCTCGTCTATCTTGGCAAGGACAACCTTGTCTTGCTGTTTCGAAGCACGAGTCTTGACTGCACGTGAGAACAGTTTTTTATCAATTACGACACCTGTAAGTGACGGATTGGCCTTCAACGAAGAGTCCTTCACATCGCCGGCCTTATCGCCGAAAATAGCACGAAGAAGTTTCTCTTCCGGAGACGGATCGCTCTCACCCTTAGGCGAAATCTTACCGATAAGGATATCACCAGGCTCGACACGAGCACCTACACGGATAATACCGTTGTCATCAAGGTCCTTGGTTGCCTCTTCACTGACGTTAGGGATGTCACTGGTAAACTCTTCCATCCCTCGTTTGGTCTCACGCACATCGAGTGAATACTCATCAACGTGCACTGACGTAAGGATATCTTCACGAACAACACGCTCGTTAAGCACAATAGCGTCCTCATAGTTGTAACCCTTCCAAGGCATGTAAGCCACAAGGAGGTTGCGACCGAGAGCAAGCTCTCCGTTTTCTGTAGCATATCCTTCAGTGAGTATGTCACCTTTCTTTACCCTCTGTCCCTTATTACAGATAGGACGAAGGTCTATTGTCATATTCTGGTTCGTACGACGGAACTTCGGTATTCTATATTCTTTGAGCGCCGGCTCAAAGCTTACAAATTCCTCTTCCTCAGTCCGGTCGTAGAGAATTCTTATTGTTGTCGCGTCTACATATTCGATAACTCCATCGCCCTCTGCCGTTATCATGGTGCGCGAGTCGACGCATACTTGTCTTTCTATACCAGTTCCTACGATAGGAGCTTCATTGTGCAACAAAGGTACTGCCTGGCGCATCATGTTACTTCCCATCAACGCACGGTGCGCATCGTCATGCTCCAGGAAAGGAATCAGGCCGGCAGCTATTGAAGCAATCTGTTGTGGCGACACGTCCATAAGGTCAACCTGCGACGGCGGAACAACAGGGAAATCAGCATCCTGACGGCATTTTACGACATCACGGATAAACGTTCCGTCATCGTTAAGCGGCGCATTACCTTGGCCGATAATGTGGTCTTCTTCCTCTTCCGCGGTAAGATAAACGATATGGTCATTATCCAAATCAACAACACCGTCCTTAACTTTACGATAAGGAGTCTCGATGAAGCCAAGATCATTAATCTTAGCATAAACACACAAAGACGAGATAAGACCGATGTTCGGGCCTTCAGGGCTCTCAATCGGGCAAAGTCGTCCATAGTGAGTATAGTGAACGTCACGGACCTCAAAGCCTGCACGCTCACGTGACAAACCGCCAGGACCAAGCGCTGACAGACGGCGCTTATGCGTTACCTCGGCAAGCGGGTTTGTCTGGTCCATGAACTGCGACAACGGGTTTGTTCCGAAGAAAGAATTTATAACGCTCGATATTGTCTTCGCGTTTATAAGGTCTGTCGGAGTGAACACCTCATTATCACGCACGTTCATGCGCTCACGTATAGTGCGGCTCATGCGGGCAAGGCCAATCGAGAACTGGTTGCTCAACTGCTCGCCAACGGTACGTACACGGCGGTTGCTCAAGTGGTCGATATCATCTACCGTTGCGTTTGAATTGACAAGCTGTATTAGATACTTGATAATCTCGATTATGTCCTCCTTGGTAAGGATGCGAACGTCCATATCCGTATCAAGCCCAAGCTTCTTGTCTATACGATAACGACCAACCGTACCCAAGTCGTAACGCTTATCAGAGAAGAACAGATTTTGTATAACCTCTCGTGCGCTTGCCTCGTCTGCCGGGTCAGCATTTCTCAGCTGGCGATAGATATACAGCACAGCCTCCTTCTCGGAGTTACTGGGGTCTTTCTGCAAAGTATTGAAAATTATCGAATACTTACTTGCAGAATCAGCGTCCTTGTGAAGAAGGATTGTAGACGTTCCACTCTCGAGAATATCATCGATGTTGTCCTCGGTAATTTCCGTCTCGCGCTCCATGATTACCTCGTTGCGCTCGATTGAAACAACCTCACCTGTATCCTCATCTACAAAATCCTCATTCCAGCTCTTCAATACCCTCGCTGCGAGCTTACGGCCGAGAACATCCTTCATGTTCTTCTTTGTAACCTTCACTTCCTCAGCCAAGTCGAATATCTGCAGGATATCCTTATCTGTCTCGAAACCAATGGCTCTCAAAAGAGTAGTAACGGGCAATTTCTTCTTACGGTCGATGTATGCGTACATCACATTGTTGATGTCTGTCGCAAACTCAATCCATGAACCCTTGAACGGAATGATACGTGCAGAATAAAGCACTGTACCGTTTGCATGCACTCCCTGACCAAAGAACACGCCAGGCGACCTATGCAACTGTGATACAACAACACGCTCGGCTCCATTAATTATAAATGTGCCATTATCCGTCATGTAAGGTATGGTGCCAAGGAATACGTCCTGTATGAATGTTCCGAAGTCCTCATGATCCGGATCAGTGCAATACAATTTCATCTTTGCCTTCAGGGGCACGCTATATGTGAGGCCACGCTCCAAACATTCATCAATAGTATAACGCGGCGGGTCAATATAGTAATCCAAGAACTCAAGAACGAAATTGTTTCTCGTGTCGGTTATAGGGAAATTCTCAGCGAATACCTTATACAAACCGTCATTCTTGCGTTCTTCAGGTGGAGTGTCCAACTGCAAGAAGTCCCTGAAAGACTTTAATTGCACATCGAGGAAATCCGGATATGGCATCGGATTCTTCACGCTGGCAAAATTTACTCTGTTATCAACAATTTTTGAAGCCATTACAGATTTATATTACCGTTATAAATGCCACCTTAGAATATTTTGAACGGCTGAAATGATAGTGTTACCAAACTTTGGTGCCGGCCAATATGCGGCGGTGGATGACCGCATAATCAAATAAAGACACAAAAAGGTTAAGACTCTCCGACTGGGAGAATCTTAACCCCTAATATTTCTGTTGACAAAATTATTTCAGCTCAACCTTAGCGCCGGCCTCTTCGATAGCCTTCTTCAGGTTCTCTGCCTCGTCCTTAGACATGCCTTCCTTCAAAGTAGAGGGAGCGCCGTCTACAAGTTCCTTAGCCTCTTTCAGACCGAGACCACAAGCCTCCTTAACGGCCTTAACGACCTGCAGTTTAGCTGCGCCAACCTCAGCGAGAACAACATCGAAAGATGTCTTCTCCTCAGCTGCGGCTGCATCACCACCTGCAGCAGGACCAGCAGCAACAGCAACAGCTGCAGCAGCAGGCTCAATTCCGTACTCGTCCTTCAGGACTGTTGCCAACTCGTTTACTTCCTTTACTGTCAAATTTACCAATTCTTCAGCAATAGCTTTGATATCTGCCATTTTATTCTAATTTTAATGTTTTTAAATGTTAAATGTTTGGGTGTTTAATTATTCAGGACGCTCGCCCAAGGTCTTGAGCACGCCATGGATGGTATGCGCACCTGATTGAAGAGCTGAAACAACGTTCTTTGCCGGAGACTGGAGCAAAGCAACAATCTCTGCGATAACCTCGTTCTTGCTCTTGAGAGCTGCAAGTTCCTCCAACTTATCAGCGCCGACGTAAATGCTTTCCTCAGCATAAGCTGCCTTCAAAGAAGGGATACCCTCTTTTGCATAAGTCTTGAGCATTTTAGCCGGTACATTGGCGGTATTGCAGAAAAGCACGGCGGTACTGCCTTTCAGACAGCCGTACAGAGGTTCATAATCAACATCTGAAGCCTCGAAAGCCTTATGGAGAAGAGTATTCTTCACCACGACCATCTTGATTTCATGCTTGAAGCAATCACGACGGAGCTTGCTTGTTGCGCCTGCATTCAGACCTGTAACGTCAACGAGGTAGAAATGAGCGTACTCCTTAAGCTTCTCGCCAAGTTCAACAACTATAGTATCTTTTACTTCTTTCTTCATCTTACAAAACTTTTAGAGTTATTCAACTGATTTAGGATCAATCTTGACACCCTTACTCATAGTGCTCGAAATAAAGATACTCTTGACGTATGTACCTTTAGCAGCAGCAGGCTTCAACTTAATTACAGTAGAGATAAACTCCTTTGCATTCTGGAATATCTGTTCCGGAGTGAAAGAGACTTTACCTATAGAAGCATGGATAATACCGGTTTTGTCAACCTTGAAGTCTATTTTACCCTGCTTTACCTCTTTTACCGCTTTTGCAACGTCCATGGTTACGGTGCCGCTCTTAGGGTTAGGCATCAAGCCACGCGGACCGAGTACACGTCCCAAGGGTCCTATCTTACCCATGCACGACGGCATCGTGATAATTACGTCAATATCTGTCCAACCACCCTTGATCTTTTCGATATACTCGTCAAGACCAACATAGTCAGCACCTGCCTCTTTCGCAGCAGCCTCAGCATCCGGTGTACAAAGGCAAAGCACGCGGGTTACCTTACCCGTGCCGTTGGGAAGAGAAACAACGCCTCTAACCATCTGGTTTGCCTTACGCGGGTCAACGCCCAAACGTACATCGATATCTACGGAAGCATCAAACTTGGTCGTGGTAATTTCCTTGACCAGTTCGGCAGCTTCTTTCAAAGAGTATGCTTTCCCTGCTTCAACCTTATCAGCTACTGATTTTTGATTTTTTGTCAGTTTACTCATTTTCTTAATTGAAGTTAAAATTATTTACCAGGGAAGTCCCCTTTTACAGTGATGCCCATGCTTCTTGCCGTACCGGCTACAAGCTTCATAGCCGACTCTACCGTAAAACAGTTGAGGTCTGCCATCTTGTCCTCGGCGATTGCACGAACCTGCTCCCATGTAACTGAAGCTACCTTCTTACGGTTAGGCTCGGCCGAACCGCTCTTAATCTTGGCTGCCTCCATAAGCTGAACGGCTGCAGGAGGGGTCTTGATTTCGAAGCTGTATGACTTGTCAGCATAGTAAGTGATAACGACTGGAAGAACTTTTCCGGCCTTATCCTGGGTTCTGGCGTTGAACTCCTTGCAGAATCCCATGATGTTGATACCCTTAGAACCAAGGGCAGGACCAACGGGAGGTGAAGGATTGGCAGCGCCACCTTTAATCTGTAATTTGATTAATCCAGCAACTTCTTTAGCCATTTCTTTTGTTATTAAATAATTGATTTATATAAAAGAACAGCCACATCCGTAACAATGCGTTATTCTTTTGCAACTTGCATAAAACCGAGTTCAAGCGGTGTCTTTCGCCCGAAAATCTTTACCATGACCTTAAGTTTATGCTTCTCTGTATTAACCTCTTCGATAACACCGCTGAAGCCACTGAACGGTCCATCCGTAACCTTGACAGTCTCATCAACACTGAAGGGGATGTTGACTTCCTCAGCCAGCTCCGACTCTTCAGCCGTTCCGAGAATACGGTTGATGTCAGCCTGCTTCACCGGGGTAGGAGACTCCATACCTCCAAGGAAGCCAAGCACGTTAGGCATGAAGCGCAACGCATGCGCCACGTCACCCTTCAAGTCTGCCTCGACGAGCACGTAGCCGGGAAGAGCTATCTTCTCCTTAACTACACGCTTGCCGTTACGCAGCGTCGCATGCTTCTCCATAGGTATAAGAACCTGAGAGACATGTGAAGAGAGCAACGTGTTATGCTTCAGTTCGGCCTCGATATATTCCTTTACCTTAGCCTCCTTACCGCTAACAGCGCGCAGGACATACCATTTCTTACCTGAATCAGCCATTTCCTCTTTTAGGGTTTAATTAGGATAGATTGCGCTCATGACAAACCGGAACACGGAGTCCATAATGAACACCACAACAGCAATGATCAAGGAAGCAGATAATACAACCATTGCTGAGTGAGTAAGTTCGGCCCGTGTAGGCCATGACGTCTTATGCACAAGTTCGTTGTAACAAGCCTTGCAATAATTTGTTATCTTCGTAAACATATTATCTTTCTTTAGCACGGGAAGAGAGGCTCGAACTCCCGACACCTGGTTTTGGAGACCAGTGCTCTACCAACTGAGCTATTCCCGTAAAATAGGTTCTCGTCGCGAAAGGCGAGAACCTAAATATCTATTGATTACGTCGTCAGGGATTAGTCGAGAATCTCGGTAATCTGACCTGCACCTACTGTGCGGCCACCTTCGCGGATAGCGAAACGCAGACCTACGTTCAATGCAACTGCGTAAATCAAGTCTACAGTGATTGTTACGTTATCACCAGGCATTACCATCTCAACGCCCTCGGGCAGATGGATTTCACCTGTGCAGTCCATTGTACGGAGATAGAACTGAGGACGATACTTGTTTCCGAACGGAGTGTGACGACCGCCTTCCTCTTTCTTCAGAACGTAGATCTGAGCCTTGAACTTCTTGTAAGGCTTGATCTGTCCCGGATGGCAGAGTACCATACCACGCTTGATTTCGTTCTTGTCGATACCACGGAGCAGCAGACCTACGTTGTCACCAGCTTCACCCTCATCAAGAATCTTGCGGAACATCTCAACACCGGTAACAACCGACTTCTTGTCCTCGCCAAGGCCGAGAAGCTCTACCTCATCACCAACCTTCACGCGGCCAGTCTCGATACGGCCTGTAGCAACAGTACCACGACCTGTGATTGAGAACACGTCCTCAACCGGCATCAGGAACGGTTTGTCGAGGTCACGCGGAGGCAGTGGAATCCACTCGTCAACAGCCTTCATAAGCTCCATTATCTTGTCTTCCCACTTAGCAACACCGTTCAAGGCACCGAGTGCAGAACCACGGATGATAGGAGTATTGTCGCCATCATACTCGTACTGATCGAGAAGCTCACGCATTTCCATTTCTACGAGCTCGAGCATTTCCTCATCCTCAACCATGTCGCACTTGTTCAGGAATACAACCAGACGAGGAACGTTTACCTGACGAGCGAGAAGCACGTGCTCGCGAGTCTGAGGCATCGGACCGTCAGTTGCAGCTACAACGATGATAGCACCGTCCATCTGAGCAGCACCGGTAACCATGTTCTTCACGTAGTCAGCGTGTCCCGGGCAGTCTACGTGAGCATAGTGACGGTTTTCAGTCTCATACTCAACGTGTGCGGTATTGATGGTAATACCACGCTCTTTCTCCTCAGGAGCGTTATCGATTTGGTCGAATGACTTAACATTGCCTTCATTTCCAGAGATCTTCTCTGCGAGCACCTTAGTAATGGCTGCAGTCAGAGTAGTCTTACCGTGGTCTACGTGACCGATAGTACCAATGTTAACATGCGGTTTGGTACGTTCAAAATGTTCTTTAGCCATAGCTTTACTTATTTATTATTTAATGAATAATCGTGTATTTTCTGCTTCTACTTACAATCAGAAAGTCGTAGAGCTGTAACCGAGATTTGAACTCGGGACCTCTTCCTTACCAAGGAAGTGCTCTACCACTGAGCTATTACAGCAGCGAGAGCGGAAAACGGGACTCAAACCCGCGACCCCCAGCTTGGAAGGCTAGTGCTCTATCAACTGAGCTATTTCCGCAAAGACTTCTACTGAAGTGGGTGGTGATGGATTCGAACCACCGAAGGCGAAAGCCAGCAGATTTACAGTCTGCCCCATTTGGCCACTCTGGTAACCACCCTTGTTTTCAAACCGTCCTATTTGGGAGCCTCTTGTCGGATTCGAACCAACGACCCCGAGATTACAAATCACGTGCTCTGGCCAACTGAGCTAAAGAGGCAAGCAAAGCAGCCGTCAGGCGCTTGTTTGTAAGGACGTGTCCTAAAACGGCTGCAAAGATAGGCATTATTTTTTAACCTCCAAAATTTTTGGCGCTTTTTTTTAATTATTCCGCAGTTTTTCCTTGAATTTCACCAATTGGACCTTCATTGAGTCCACGCAGAGGTCAACTCCCTCCTCAAAAGTATCGCAGACTTTCTCCACGAAAATACGCTGTCCGGGAACCATCACAGTAATGCTCGTTTCCTTGTTGAGCGACGTGGCCGGCTTTACAACCTTTAGCTGTACTTCTACATTATGGATATCTTCATAAGACTTTCCCAGCTTGGATACTTTCTTCTCGATAAACGCCTTAAGTTGTTCGGTAGCGTCAAAATGAATAGATTGAATCTTAATTTCCATAGTTACCTCCTTGTTTTATAAGGTTATTATAAGGGTTAAGCCCGTGGATGGGCTGATTCATAAACTTTCTTCAGTTGTTCAAAAGTAGTATGTGTGTATATCTCCGTAGTTGTAAGCGTAGCATGCCCAAGCAGTTTTTTCACGCTCTCGAGCCCGGCTCCGTGGTTGAGCATGGAGGTCGCGAAGGTATGCCTCAGCACGTGAGGGCTGCGTTTTTTCAACGTACATACCCGCGCAAGATTGTCACGCACGTCGCGTCTTGCCTTGCAATACGGCAACCGACGTCCGTCCGGCAACAGGAACAGCGCAGGCGACTTTCCGCTAACCGACTCATCGCGCAGCGCCATATATGCCGATAACGCATCGCGCAACTCCTCGCCAAAGGGAACAACGCGCTGCTTGTCTCGTTTTCCCGTCACTTTCAGCACGCAGGAATCAAGGTCTACATCAGTATCGTCAAGACCGAGAAGCTCGGATATTCGCAATCCGGTTTCATACAGCATTAATATTAATGTACGCGCGCGAATCTGGCCGAACGAGTCCATTTTCCACATGCTTTCGTCCAGAAGTTCGTCCATCTCCTTATCACGGACGAACTGCGGCAGCGGTTTCTCTTTTTTCGGGCCGCGTATTCCGTGGGCCGGATCGGAGGCGACAAGACCTCGGGACAGGGCAAAACGATAAAAGGAACGCACCGCGCTCAATCTTCTATTGACTGAAGTCGCAATGTTTCCTTTATCCATCATGCTCTCCATCCAGTCACGGATGACATCGGAGTCGACAGTCTCCCATGTGAGCGTGGCGTCCAAATTCTTGAAGAACGACTCAAACTTTCGCAAGTCGTCGCCGTATTCCCCGACTGTTCTCGCGGAAAAATTACGCTCGAACCGCAGGTAGTCCAAAAATTCGTTTATCAACATAAAAGCGCTGCCATCCAAAGTATTCGGCAACGAATTTGGTTTTTAATTTCTATTTGTTTATATTATATGCATTGTTACTGCGCCTCCAACGGCTATGCGCCTATGGTAAGCGGGTGCAAAATTACTGCTTATTTGCCAATGTACCAACTTTTTAGCCTTTTTTTTTCAATTTTATTTGGCGAATGACCTCTCACACAGGTTCTTCAGTCGTCATTCTTCACACTTCACCATCCTTCCTCCGTACATTTTCTTTAGAAGCTCTCGGCCTGGCCATCGCGCCCGTCTTGGCGAAGCGTGCCGCCACTCCTCCCCACAGCCCGTGCGGGCATCCCCATGGCACAGCCTCACCAGTGCGCCTGCGGCTACCACGGCCCGCGCCGCTCACTTCCACGCCCAGGCGGCTTTGCAACCCGCCACAACGTGGAAATCAGCGTTTCACGGCAGCACTCATTGCATATTTTCTTAATTCTTAAACTCCAGCGGGCTACAAGCGTCGGCCAACCAGCGGCGCTCGTCGTCGGCCAGCAGCGGGGCGAGACGCGAGTATACCGTGTGGTGGTAGCCGTCGAGCCAGCGGCGCTCGCCGTCGGTGAGCATCGAGACCACTATCGGCTCCTTGTCTATGGGGCAGAGCGTGAGCGGCTCGAAAGCCAGGAAGCGTCCGAACTCGGTCTCAGAGTGGGGAACTATGAGCAGAGTGTTCTCGGTGCGCACGCCGAAACGGCCTTCAATATATACACCCGGCTCGTCGGTCACGGTCATGCCGGCGAGCAGCGGCGCGGGCTTCCACTCCATTCGTATCTGGTGCGGCCCCTCGTGTACGTTGAGAAACGAGCCTACACCGTGGCCAGTGCCGTGCAGGTAGTTCATGCCCTCGCGCCACAGCGGCTCGCGGGCCAGCGCGTCCACCTGCGTGCCACTGGCCCCGCAGGGGAACACGGCGCGCTCCAGGGCTATGTGGGCCTTGAGCACGAGCGTGTATACGCGGCGCTCCTCATCGCTCACAGGGCCGAGGGCGATGGTGCGGGTGATGTCGGTCGTGCCGTCGAGATACTGCGCGCCGCTGTCAAGGAGCAGCAGGCCCTCGGGGCGCAGGGGCGCGTCGGTGGCGCGCGTAGGCTCGTAGTGGACTATGGCTCCGTGGGCCTGGTAGGCCGAAATGGTGGCGAACGACAGTCCGCGATACAGCGGATGTTCGGCGCGGAGGCTCGTCAGCTTGTCGCTTACGCTCAGCTCCGTCTGCCCTCCGGCCTCGACGGCGGGCTTGAGCCAGCGCAGGAATCGCACCATGGCCACGCCGTCGCGGAGCATGGCGCGGCGAAATCCCTCCTGCTCGGTCTCGTTCTTAACCGCCTTCATGGCCGCCACGGGCGACGGCTGCGCCACCACCTCTGCCCTGCCCACCGCTTTATATAATGTATAGCAGGTGGCGTTGGGGTCCATCAGTATGTTGTACTCGGAGTAAGAGCGCAGTGCGTCGGCCACGTCGTCATAGAAAGCAATGTCCACGCCGATGGAGTCGAGATAGTCGGCCACGTCGTCCGGCAGATAGTCAAGGTCTGTGAAGAGCGTTGTGCTCTGCCCCTCAAACAGCAGGAACGACACGAACACGGGGTTGTAAGGCACGTCGGAGCCGCGCAGGTTGAGCGTCCAGGCTATGTCGTCGAGCGTGGACAGCAGCATGCCGTCGGCGTGCCGTCGGCGCAACTCGGCGCGTATGCGCTCCATCTTCGAGGCGGCCGACTCCCCGGCCAGCTCCTCCGGGTATATCTCAATGTCCTCGTCGGGCGGGAACGCATAACCTTTCATGATGCCGGCGAGCGGGTCGTAGTTGGTGCGGAGGGTGATGCCGCCCTGCGCCCGCAGCTCCTTGGTGAGCCTCTCCACCTCGGCGGCCGTGGCCATCATGCCATATATGCCCACCTCGGCGCGCTCTGCCGTGGCGAGCTTGCGCCCGAGCCACTCTGTGATGGTGGGCGTGCCGTCGATGCCCTGGCGCATGAGGGTGTAAGGGGTATCGCGCAACGCCTCCTTGGCCGCTATGAAATAGCGCGAGTCTGTCCACAGGGCAGCCTCATCGAGGGTGACAACGGCGGTGCCGGCCGAGCCGTTGAAACCGCTTATATACCCAAGGTAGTTCCAGTGTTCCGGAACAAACTCGCTGCAATGCGGGTCGGCGTGCGGGATGATAAACGCGTCGAGGCGCTCGCGGCGCATCTTCTGGCGCAGCCGCCACAATCTGTCTGATATTATTGTTCCCATATCTTTGATTTGTTAAATGGACTTTACAAAGGTATTACTTTTCAGAATTAATAACAAATTAAAGATGAAATAAACACGCGCCATACGCTTTTTTTTCTTAACTTTGCGCTGGATTTGAGTAATCAGGAACGTTTAATCATTAATATACAGAAAGATTATGGCATTAACTAACGAGAAACTGACAATCGTCGGCGCAGCCGGCATGATTGGCTCCAACATGGTGCAGACAGCGCTCACCATGGGTCTTACAACCGATATCTGCCTTTACGATGTGTTCTCACCCGAAGGCGTGGCCGAGGAAATGCGCCAGAGCGGCTTCGGCGACGTGAAGATAACCGCCACCACCGACGCTAAGGAGGCATTCACCAACGCCAAGTACATCATATCCTCAGGCGGCGCACCCCGCAAGGCCGGCATGACCCGCGAGGACCTGCTCAAGGGCAACTGCGAGATAGCCGAGGGCCTGGGCAAGAACATCAAGGAGTACTGCCCCGACGTGAAGCACGTGGTAATAATCTTCAACCCCGCCGACCTGACCGGCCTCGTTACGCTGCTGTACTCGGGCCTGAAGCCATCGCAGGTGACCACGCTCGCCGCGCTCGACTCCACGCGCCTGCAGAGCGCGCTGGCCAAGAAGTTCGGCGTGATGCAGAGCGAGGTGAAGGGCTGCGCCACATACGGCGGCCACGGCGAGCAGATGGCAGTGTTCGGCTCTCACGTGACCATCGACGGCCGCAAGCTCACCGACATCATAGGCACCGACGAGTTCCCCGAGGCTGAGTGGGAGCAGATGAAGAAAGACGTGACCCAGGGCGGCGCCAAGATCATAGAGCTGCGCGGACGCTCGTCGTTCCAGAGCCCGGCCTACCTGTCGGTTGAGATGATACGCTCGGTCATGGGCGGCGAGCCGTTCAAGTACCCCGTAGGCACATACGTAAGCACCGACAAGTATGACCACATCATGATGGCCATGGCCACCACGCTCGACACCACCGGCGCACACTACGAGGTGCCGCAGGGAACCGCCGAGGAGAACGCCAAGCTCGACGCAAGCTACGAGCACCTGTGCAAGATGCGCGACGAGCTGGTGACGCTCAACATCGTGCCGCCAATAGCCGAGTGGAGCAAGGTGAACCCCAACCTCTAACAAGGCAATACCATAGCAATCCCCCGCGCAGCGAGCTGCGCGGGGGATTGATTTTTTTTGCGAGAGCCGGGAGTACTGGCAGGGCTGTGAATTCTGGGAGCACTGAAAGGGCTGCGCCTTGCTACAGCTTGGCCATGAACCGCTCACGGTCAACGATGAAGCGCAGGTGGGTGCCCTCGCCTACCAGCCTGTCGCCCTCGGTGGCCACGACGTTGAAGTAGAGCTTGCGCCCGTCAATCTTCTCAAGCGTGGCCCGCGCGTGCACCTCGGCACCTACGGCCGACGGCATGAGGTGCGACGAAGATATATGCCCGCCCACGGTGGTGCTGCCCTCGGGCAGCTCCGGCGCCACGGCAAGCATGGCGGCATTCTCCATCAAGGCAAGCATGGCGGGCGTGGCCAGCACGGGCATGTCGCCCGAGCCGAGGGCAATGGCAGTGTCGCTGTCGCCGACAACGATGCTGCTCGTGTGTGTAAGTCCTGTTTCCAACATATTTACATCATATTATTATATTATAGTGTCTTAGCAAGCCCAAAATTACTCAATTCCGCGCAAAAGAAAGAACCAAAGCTGCGCAGCCTTGAGGAAAATAAGCTAATTTTGCAAATCGGAAACAAATTTATTCCATAACAAACAAACTGACTCATGGCACTGATAAAACCAATAAAGGGCCTCGCGCCCAAGTGGGGCAAAGGCTGCTACTTCAGCGAGAACGCCACGATAGTGGGCGAAGTGACAATGGGAGACGAGTGCTCCGTGTGGTTCAACGCCGTGGTGCGCGGCGACGTGGCCCCAATAACCATCGGCCAACGCACCAACGTGCAGGACGGGGCCTGCATCCACGTGACCAACACCACGGGCCCGACCGTCATAGGCAACGACGTGACCATAGGCCACAACGCCACCGTACACGCCTGCACCATACACGACGGCGCCCTCATAGGCATGGGGGCCACGCTGCTCGACGGCTGTGACGTGGGCCAAGGCGCAGTGGTGGCCGCAGGCGCACTGGTGCTGCAGAACACCAAGATAGGCCCGCACGAGCTGTGGGGAGGCGTGCCGGCACGCTTCATCAAGACCGCACGCGAAGGACAGGCAGAGAGCTTCGCCGCCCACTATGTGGAATACTCAAAGTGGTATCTGGCCGAAAGCGGGCAAGGCATGACGGCAAACGAATGCAACAGAATAGTTAAACAACCTTAAATACAAACCCGCATTACGTTGTATTTACAAAAAAAACAGTAACTTAGACCGCTGAAAACTACTGCGACTTCATTAATACAAACTATAATAACGACACTAAAAACCAAAACAGAAGACAAAAGGAGAACAACCACGCTGCCATCCTCACCACTAAGACTGGGAGAATTGAACGGCCTGTGGCAGCGTACAGGCATTATACATTTAATCGGCGCTAACAGGCCGAATGGCGCAAAACAAAACCAATCAAATACAGCATGATAAAGAAAAATCTACTAAAGACGCTGATGCTGGCTGCATTTGGTATGCTTACCACCACGACGGTTGCGCAGGAACAGACAGGTGCCGCCACCGTGAAGATGACGTATGTAGACCAAAGCAACCCCGACCAGTCGATGGGCGAGATTGCTGCTGGCAGCACTGCAACAGCTGGCTACAACAAAATCTCCGGAGGAGAAGTGGGCTTCGGCAACACAGGCTGGAATGTGAACTATATCACTTACCTCCAGGTAGACGCCTCTGCCCTTGAGGGAACAATAGTCAGTGCCACGCTTACAGCTGAATTCTCCGGTTCCACTGACAGCAAGCGCAAAACAAGCTGGGGAGTTGGTTACAACAGCTCCGCTTGGTCTGCAGACATGACATACAACACAGCAGACAAGAGCATAACATTGATAGGAAGCGAACAAGGCGTTTCCACAAAATCGGCAAGTACTTTCGAGTCTTTGACTTTCGACATCACCGACGCACTCGTCGGCGATGACGACAAAGTGGCAACAATCGTGATTTACGAGACTGCCGCAGCCGGTGGATACATTAAGAATCCTACCGTACAGGTAACTACGTCCACAAAGGCCACGGCAAACTACACTGTGAAGTTCGTCGACGGCAACAGCACCGAACTGAAAGAGGCTTCTACACGCCTCGGCTTCGTGGGCGAGGCCCCAACAATAGAGGACGAGGACAAGGCCAGCTTCTTCAACGATGACAACACGAAGAAGTACATATATGTAAGTGATGATGCCGCAAGCCAGACAGTGGCAGAGGGCGGATCAACAATTGTGACCGTAACATTCCGCGAGGCCGCAACATACGCCTACACTATCAACTCTTCAGTGGCTGACCAGACCATCAAAGTGGGCGAAGGTTCCAACTTTGAGGGCGAGTCCGTAAAGTACAATTACCCGCGCTACATCAACGTGGACGGCACACTTTACGAGATAGCCAAGAATGGAAGCACATGGTATCAAAACTCTTTCTCGCTCGACACTGACAACAAGGTCGTTACTGTAGAAGGCTACAACGCTACAGACAAGACCAACGTGACATACTTCTCAGAGGCTGAGGAGATTAAGACGCTGACCCTCTCAACAGCTGCAAACTCTGACATCCGTATGTCAATGGGCAAGGCTGCCTACAATGCAGGAACTGAACCGGCAGTGGTAGCCACCCTTCCCGCAGGCAAGTATGTACTGACATCAACCGTATGGGGCAGTGCTGGCACTGACTTTGTATTCAAGGCAGGCGACGAAACCGTGCTGACGCTCACCACAAGTGGTTCGAGCACCGATGGTACGGGCGAGGAGTTCACGCTCAATGCCGAGACAGACATCACCCTCGACCCAACTGATGACGAAGGACGTGGCATCGACTATGTGCTCATCCAGAAGACTGGCGACGTGGAGCAAACCACTCCCACCTATGCTGTGGGCAAGTTGGACTTCGCCACGATTGAGGACCTCAACTCAAGCTCTATTGTTGACAACACGCTTACGCTCGAGGCCGACGAATTCACCGCAACTTTCACCGGCAATGTATCATACCGCGACTTTAACGGCAGGAAGTTCATAAACATTGAAGCAGCCGGCTGCAACTTAGTCATTAAAGGCAAGGACGGCAAGCGCATCAACCGCGTTGTGTTCACCTCATCAAGCAACTTCAGCATCAAGGCCCAGCAAGGCACGCTTGATGGCAAGATTTGGACTGGCGACGAGGAAGAGGTGACATTCACCAACGGCGCATTCGACACTGAAATCACTGGCATCACTGTTGGCGACTACGTGGAGCCTGCCACCGACGTGGAAAACATCGGCGCGCTCAAGGGCATAGCCACCGGCACCAACGTAAACCTGAAGCTCAACGGGGCAGTGGTAACGTTCGTCAAGGACAACTTGGCCTTCATCGAGGACGAGACCGGAGCCATAAAGCTCAATAACATCGGCCTCAGCCTCACCGCAGGCACCGCCCTCAACGGCAACCTCTACGCCACATACACCGGAGGCAGCATCCCATCGTTAGGCTCCAACGCCCAGACGGCCACCTCTGAGTTCACCTCTGAGGAAACCACAGTCACCCCGACGCTGGCCACCGTTCAGGGCCTGAACGGCATGATGTACACCAACCGCCTCATAAAGCTCGTAGGCTCAATGTCGGTTAGTGGCAATTGGCTGATGTTCGGCGGCACCTCGGTATGGATTGACGACAACTTCAACGTTCTGCCCGATGGCTACGAGTATCCCTCCGAGATAGGCAGCTTGCTGGCCATTGGCGGATCTGACGGCGCCGCACAGGAGATTTACCCGGTTAGCGCCGAGGACATCATTGAACCAGCCAACGTGCAGCCCGAGAAGGCGGCCAACATTGCCGCCCTGCGCGACATGCCCGGCAACATAGCCGTTGAGCTGACGCTCACCAACGCCAAGGTTACCGTAGACGAGACCGTGGCCGCATCCGGCGAGGATGAGGGCGGCGAAAGCGGCGAAGGCGGCGAGCCCGACCCGCTGGCCGACGAGGGCGAGCGCACCATCATCGTTGAGGACGCCACCGGCGCCGTGGCCATCAACTCTAACGTGGCTGATGCCCTGAGCACCGTATTCACCGGCAGCGGCATAGCCCTCAACGGCTCGCTCACCGCCACCCTCACCAACACTGGCGGCGACATCAGCCTGAGCGCCAACGACAAGACAGCCAGCTCTACCGTCACCTCTGCAGCAGCCGAGGTTTTGCCTACGGAGATGAGCGTGGCCGAGTCGATGGTTGAGGAGAACTCTCTGAGGCTCGTGAAGTACGTTGGTGCCACCATCTCCGGCGACGCCACAGCCGGCTACACCGTGACACAGCCCGAGGCCCAGATACCGGCCCAGGTAGCCATGGTAGACAAGTTCAAGAAGCTGGCCGAGGTGCCCACGGAGGCCGTAGACCTCACCGGCGTAATCTACTATGATGTCTACGTTGGCAACTTCGAGTTCTGGCCGCTGAGCTACACCGAGCCCGTGCCTGAGCAGGTTTACAAGCAGTTCACCAAGAGCGAGGTGTTCCTGCCAACAGCTGAGAACGTGACCGCAGCCGTAGCTGAAGGATGGGTTGAACACGGCGGCAACTACACAGACAACAAGAAGGGTACAATCGACCCGGCCACGGGCGAGACCGTTGAGCCGCAGAACTTCCCGGGCGTTGGCCTGAAGAAGGGCAACGCTGCCAAGTCGTTCGTAACCTACGTCACCGGCATCGACGAGCTTACAGCTTATGGAGTTACCGGCAACAGCAGCGACCCGCGCACACTCGTTGTGACGGCAACGCCTACCGACGGTAGCGAGGCCGTCATTGGCCAGGCTACCAGCGAGCCCAACACGGCCGTGGTAACGCTGACGCTCGACCCGACGAAGCAGTATGCCGTTGACTACACCGGCATAAACGCCACCGGCGAGGGTGCCGACGTGGCACTGCACGGCGTGAAGTTCACCGTTACCGCGAGCGAGCCGCAGGAGCACCGCAAGTGGGACTTCACCGCTTGGAGCCAGGAGACGAAGGACAACCTCGAGGCTGAGTTCCAGGCCGCAGGCTACACCACGGCTCCCGCACCCGAAGGCACCGAGACCGGCTGGCGCCGCTACGAGAAGGACGGCGCCGCTTGGACCGAGACCGACGGCCTTAAGGACGCAGGCACCATCTACTGGTACGGCAGCTACATCAGCGAGCCCACAGAGCTTAAGGCCAACGGCGTGACCATAGCCGAGACAAAGGGCCTGAAGTTCAACAACGTGACCAAGCTGAACAACACCTTCGCCATAGCCATCGACTATCCCGAGACGAGCATCGGCACATACGACGGCGGCTCTTACATCTGGCTCAACGGCGGCGACCTGCAGATAACCATCCCCGCAGTAGCTCCCGGACAGGTAGTCATGATGGACGTTGAGTCGCACAAGGACGGCGACGCCCGCGGCGTAAGCCTGAGCGTAAACGGCACACAGGTGGGCGACAAAGCCACACCGTCTGACGGCAAGCAGACTTACAAGTGGACCATCCCGACCGACCTTGGCACCGACATCGTTGACGTACTCGTAAGCTCTACCAGCGGCTGCCACATCTACAGCATCGAGGTGGGCGACGAAGACAAGGTAGTTGACGGCATCACCAACGTGAACGCAGGTGTTAAGCGCGTTGACAACAATGTTTACACCATCAACGGCGTAATGGTACGCAAGGCAGGCGAGTCGCTCGACGGCCTGGCCAAGGGCCTCTACATCGTTGGCGGCAAGAAGGTTGTGGTTAAGTAACGACCCCATCCGCTCTGATTAAACAAGCGCTCCGGCTTCGGCCGGGGCGCTTTTATTATGTGCCCACCCGCCCCGCCGGGGCGTTTACACAAAATCGGTCGTTAAGTGATTGTCGCCCTAACCTCCGGTCGTTGGTCGTGCAGCCCGCTACACTCCCTCTCCGGACTTTGGCCTGCATCTCCTGAATAGCGCACAATTTGATGGCAATTAGAAGCTGTTTTGATTTTATCAACTGTCGGTTTGAACTGAAATTTCGAGGCATATTTGCCCGGTTGGTGAGGAGCATAGCGGGCTATGTGACGAAACAAACGGACGAATATGACCGAAAAGGCCTTCAAAACGACTGAGATAAATTCAACTTTGATAAAATCAAAACAGCTTCTCAGTTAAGTTTGTACCTTTGCACTCCGAATCTGAGTTTATATATAAAAAATGAATGCTAAGGTAAAGGGCTTTATGTACGGCGTGGCCACATCGGTCACGTTCGGTCTCATTCCGCTGTTCACGCTGCCGTTGATGCAGAAGGGCATGGCGTCAGACTCCATATTGTTTTACCGTTTCATTACGGCTACGGCGGCATTGGCGCTGATCATGGTTGCCAAGAAGGAGTCGTTCAAGGTAAGCTGGCGCGACCTGGAGGTCATCATGCTGCTGGCGGTGTTTTACACTGCCTCGTCAATGTTCCTGCTTTATGGTTACGAGTCCATGGGCGCAGGCGTTGCCACTACGCTCCACTTTACTTACCCGGTGTTCGTAACGCTGCTTATGTTCGCGCTTTTCAGGGAAAAGGCGTCGTGGGTTACGTGGACGGCCGTTGTGCTGGCTATAGCCGGAGTGGCAAAACTTTCGCTCAACGGCACGGAACTGAGGCTCGACCCGGCCGGGGTAGGCGTGGTGCTGCTTTCCGCAGTGGGGTATGCAAGCTATATAATCGCCGTGAACAAGTCGCGCGTAAGGGATATGCACAGCCGCAAGCTGGCGTTCTACGTCTTTGTGTTCACCACGCTGATGTTCGCCGTAAAGAACGGCCTGGGCGATGGGGTGCAGCCTTTGCCCGACGCCGTGTCGACGGTCAATGTTGTGTTGCTGGCCGTTGCGCCTACCGTAATATCAAACATCACGCTGCTGCTGGCCGTGCGCAACATCGGCGGCACGCTCACTTCCATCCTCGGTGCGCTTGAGCCTGTCACGGCGGTGTGCATCGGTGCGATAGTGTTTGGTGAGGATTTCACGTTGAGCGAGGCCGTAGGAATAACGCTCATATTGGCTGCTGTCGTCCTGGTTATACTCAACCGTAGCATAAAAGAAAACCTTACGCAGCTGCTCAAGCGCATAAGGCCGAGACATCCTTGAGAAATTGGAGCTGAAGGAGTTAACGTGAGTTCGGCTTATGCAAACATCCGTAGCAGCGGGTTTGCAATCATGAGTGGCTGGAAGAGCCACTTTCGCCTACGAACGGGGCAATATGCTGAATATCGTTAAATATTGCCACGGAAGCAGCAATATGTCACGGATTATTAGTATTTTTGTGCGATTCAAAACTATTTTCACCCATGGATGAAGCAATAAAGCAAATAGGACAGCGGCTGAAAGGGCTGCGCGAAGTGCTCGACATACCGGCCGAGGAAGTGGCCGAGCTGTGCGGCATCACCCTTGAACACTACATGAAGATAGAAGCCGGCGAGGCCGACCCGTCGGTATACCGCCTCTCGCGCATAGCCAAGCGCTACGGCATAGCGCTCGACGTGCTAATGTTCGGCGAGGAACCGCGCATGAGCGCCTACTTCCTTACGCGCAAGGGCCAGGGCCTGAGCGTGGAAAGGCGCAAGGAGTACAAGTACCAGAGCCTGGCCAGCGGCTTCCGCGGGCGCAAGGTGGACCCGTTCATGACACAGGTGGACCCGCTGCCCGGCGACCGCAAGTACAGCAAGAACTCGCACGACGGGCAGGAGTTCAATTACATCGTGGAGGGCCGCATGGAGATAACCATCGGCGACAAGGTGATGGAGCTGGGCGAGGGCGACAGCATCTACTTCGACGCCACGCAGCCCCACTGCATGAGGGCGCTCGGCGGGCGGCCGGTGAAGTTCCTCGTGGTGGTCATTTAAATTAAAAGTTAAAAATTAAGAATTAAAAAAATATGCGAAGGGGCTGACACGGCCTCAGATGGGGCTGGCTGCAAGCCTGACATAACGTGGGAACAACGTGGGAGAAGCACGTGAACAACGTGGGAGCAAAGTGACTGGCATTTACCGCAACTCCCCTAAAAGAACACCACAAAGCAATTCCACAAAAAGAATTCCACAAAGACAACTCCGCAAAAACAAGAACCGAACATGATAGAAAGATTTCTGAAGCAAACAAGCTTCGTTTCTCAGGATGACTACAAGAAGAACCTTCAGTTCATCGTGCCTGAAAGGTTCAACTTCGCCTACGACGTAATGGACGTATGGGCAGAAGAAAAGCCCGACAAGGTGGCCCTCATCTGGACAAACGACGAGGGCGCGTGCCGCAAGTTCACCTTCGCCGACCTCAAGGAGCAGAGCGACCGCACGGCGGCCTACTTCATGCAGCTCGGCATCGGCAAGGGCGACATGGTGATGCTCATACTCAAGCGCCGCTACGAGTTCTGGCTCTCAATGCTGGCACTGCACAAGATAGGGGCCGTGGCCATACCCGCCACGCACATGCTCACGAAGCACGACATCGTCTACCGCAACACGAGGGCCGGCATAAAGGCCATAGTGTGCGTGGGCGAGGAGTATGTGCTCGGGCAGGTGGCTGCCGCCATGCCCGAGAGCCCGTCGGTCAAGGTGCTCGTGAGCGTTGGCCCAGAGGTGCCCGAGGGCTTCCACGACTGGCACAAGGAGTGGCCCGAGGCACCGGCGTTCGTGCGCCCGGAGCACCCAAACGACAACTCGGACACCATGCTGATGTACTTCACCAGCGGCACGAGCGGCGAGCCGAAGATGGTGGCCCACGACTTCCTCTACGCCCTTGGCCACTTGACCACGGGCGTGTTCTGGCATAACCTCGCCGAAGACAGCATCCACCTCACCGTGGCCGACACGGGCTGGGGCAAGGCCGTCTGGGGCAAGCTCTACGGGCAGTGGTTCGCCGGCGCGGCCGTGTTCGTGTTCGACCACGAGAAGTTCACCGCCGACAAGATACTGCGCCAGATCGAGAAATACCGCATAACGTCGTTCTGCGCGCCGCCCACGGTCTACCGCTTCATGATTCACGAGGACTTCTCGAAATACGACGTATCCTCGCTGCGCTACTGCACGACGGCTGGCGAGGCCCTCAACCCCGCCGTCTACGACAAGTTCTTCAAGCTAACGGGCATACGCCTCATGGAGGGCTTCGGCCAGACCGAGACCACCATGACCCTCGGCACCATGCCATGGACGGAGCCGAAGCCAGGCTCCATGGGACTGCCCAACCCGCAGTACGACATAGACCTCGTCAAGCCCGACGGCACGCCCTGCGAGGACGGTGAGAAGGGAGAGATAGTAATCCGCACCGACAAGGGCAAGCCCATCGGCCTGTTCAAGGAATACTACCGCGACGAGGAACTGACTAGGCAGGCATGGCACGACGGCGTATACCACACGGGCGACGAGGCATGGCGCGATGAAGACGGCTACTACTGGTTCGTGGGCCGCATCGACGACGTGATAAAGAGCAGCGGATACCGCATCGGCCCGTTCGAGGTGGAGAGCGCACTGATGACCCACCCCGCCGTGCTTGAGTGCGCCATAACGGGCGTGCCCGACGAAATCCGCGGCATGGTGGTGAAGGCTACCATCGTGCTCAGCAAGGCATGGCGCGACCGCGCGGGCGACGAGCTGGTGAAGGAGCTGCAGAACCACGTCAAGCACGAGACCGCGCCGTACAAGTACCCGCGCGTCATCGAGTTCGTAGACGAACTGCCAAAGACCATCAGCGGCAAGATACGCCGCGTGGAGATACGCGAGAAAGACAAGAAAGTTAAGAATTAAAAGTTAAAAATTAAAAGAATATGCGAGACACGCCAAGTATATGTTACACAACACGGTTGCCGCCACACAAGCCCGAAAAACGAACGCAAAGGAATGCGCAAGCCGGCGAATGGACGCGCAAGCGCAGCAGCCAACACACAAGACTGGGGGCGAATGGACACGCAAGCACAGCCCTGCTGCATATTCTTTTAATTTTTAACTTTTAATTTTTAACTTTCATGCGATTAGTGATAAAAGTGGGCAGCAACGTGCTCACGCGGAGCGACGGCAAGCTCGACGTGACGCGGATGTCGGCCCTGGTAGACCAGGTGGCCGCGCTCCGCGCCCAGGGCCACGAGGCCATCCTCGTGTCGAGCGGGGCCGTGGCCAGCGGCAGGGGCGAGCTTAAGGTGGACCACAAGCTCGACAGCGTGGAGCAGCGGCAGCTGTTCTCCTCCATCGGGCAAGTGAAGCTGATAAACCTCTACTACAGCCTCTTCCGCGACTACGGCATACCCGTGGGCCAGGTGCTCACGATGAAGGAGAGCTTCGCCACGCGCCGCGAATACCTCAACCAGCGCGCCTGCATGGCCGTGATGCTCGAAAACGGGGTGGTGCCGATAGTCAACGAGAACGACACCGTGAGCGTGACGGAACTCATGTTCACCGACAACGACGAACTGTCGGGCCTCATCGCCGCGATGATGGACGCCGACGCGCTCATCATACTGAGCAACATCGACGGCATCTACGACGGCAAGCCCGGCGACGAAGGCGCAAGGGTGATTGCCCGCGTGGAGCCGGGGCGCGACCTCAGCGCATACATCAGGCAGGAGAAGAGCGGCTTCGGGCGCGGCGGGATGCTCACAAAGTGCAGCATAGCGCGCAAAGTGGCCGACGAGGGCATCCGCGTGGTGATAGCCAACGGCCGCCGCGACGGCATACTGGCCGACCTGATGGCCGCCCCCGAGGCCGTGCCGCACACGGAGTTCGTGCCAAGCCCCACGCCGTCGTCCACCATGAAGAAGTGGATTGCCCACAGCGCGAGCTTCGCCAAGGGCGTGGTCCGCGTCAACGGCAAGGCCGCCGAGGCCCTACGCGGCGACAGGGCGGTCAGCCTGCTGCTCGTGGGCGTCACCGCCATAGACGGCGACTTCGAGGAGGGCGACATAGTGACCATCGCCGACAGCGGCGGCAACGCCATCGGCGTGGGCCGCTCCGCCTACGGCAGCGACGAGGCGCGCAGCCTCATCGGGGCGCACGACGTGAAACCGCTCATACACTACGACTACCTGTGCCTGGAATAGGCGGCTGAATACGGCAGGCGGGCCACAGGCATACGCCACGGCATCACATACATGCCACAAAAAGATTACACCAATGACACACAAAGACACTTTCCTAAGGGCGAAGGCAGCAAGCCGCAGCCTCGCCATGATGACCGACAAGGAGCGCAACGACGTGCTCCGCGACGTGGCCGACGCAATAGCTGGCGGCAAGGAGCGGCTGCTGCGCGCCAACGCGGCCGACCTGGCGCGGATGGACGCGGCCAACCCGCTGTACGACAGGCTCAAGCTGACCGCCGGCAGGCTCGACGGCATAGCCTCTGACATGCGCAACGTGGCCACGCTGCCGTCGCCCCTGGGCATGGAGAGCTGCAAGCGCACACTGCCCAACGGCCTGCGCATAAGGCGGGTGAGCGTTCCGTTCGGCGTGATAGGCATCGTTTACGAGGCCCGCCCCAACGTCACCTTCGACGTGTTCGCCCTCTGCTTCAAGAGCGGCAACGCCTGCGTGCTCAAGGGCGGCAAGGATGCCGACTGTTCAAACCGCGAGGCCGTGGGCCTAATACACGGCGTGCTGAGCCGCCACGGCATCGACACCGCCGCCGCGACGCTGCTGCCCGCCACCCACGAGGCCACCGCCGCGATGCTCTCCGCCGTGGGTCTCGTAGACCTTTGCATACCGCGCGGCGGGCGCAAGCTGATAGACTTCGTGCGCGACACGGCCCGAGTGCCGGTGATAGAGACCGGCGCGGGCGTTGTGAACACATACTTCGACGCCTCCGCCGACCTTGACATGGGCCGCCGCATAGTGCTCAACGCCAAGACGCGCCGCGTGAGCGTGTGCAACGCCTTGGACTGCCTGATAGTCCACTCGTCGCGCCTCGCTGACCTGCCCGCGCTCTGCGAGCCGCTGGCCGGCAAGCAAGTGACGCTCTACGCCGACCACGACGCGCTCGAAGCCCTTGCCGGGCGATACCCCGGCGAGCTGCTGCGGGCAGCCACCGACGAGAGCTTCGGCACGGAGTTCATGGACTACAAGATGGCCGTGCGCACCGTGGCGTCGCTCAACGAGGCCCTGGAGCACATCGCACGCTACGGCTCCGGCCACAGCGAGAGCATCATAACAGCCGACGGGGCTGCCGCACGCGAGTTCCAGGCGCGCGTGGATGCGGCCTGCGTCTACGTCAACGCGCCAACCAGCTTCACCGACGGGGCGCAGTTCGGCCTTGGCGCCGAGATAGGCATAAGCACACAGAAGCTCGGCCCGCGCGGCCCGATGGGCCTGCAAGAGATTTGCACCTACAAGTGGCTCATAGACGGCGAGGGGCAGACGCGGCCCTAAACGGAATGCCGCCACGCCCGCATATTCTTTTAATTTTTAACTTTTAACTTTTAATTCTATGAACTCTTTCATCAAAGTTGACGACATCGGCGACCTCAGGCAGGCTCTCGCCGAGGCCAGGGAGATAAAGGAAGACCGCTTCAAGTACCAGCACCTGGGCAAGAACAAGACCCTGATGATGATTTTCTTCAACAACAGCCTGCGAACGAGGCTAAGCACGCAGAAGGCCGCGCAGAATCTTGGCATGAACGTGATAGTGCTCGACGTGAACGCCGGTGCCTGGAAGCTGGAGACCGAGCGCGGAGTGATAATGGACGGCGACAAGAGCGAGCATCTGCTCGAGGCAATCCCGGTGATGGGATGCTACTGCGACATGATAGGAGTGCGCAGCTTCGCCGGGCTGACCGACCGCGAGTACGACTACGCCGAGACCGTGCTCCACCAGTTCATAAAGTACAGCGGCCGCCCCGTGTTCGCCATGGAGACGGCCACCGTACACCCCCTGCAGGCCTTCGCCGACCTGATAACCATCGAGGAGCACAAGGCGAAGGCGCGGCCGAAGGTGGTGCTCACGTGGGCGCCCCACTGCCGCGCGCTGCCCCAGGCCGTGCCAAACTCGTTCGCACAGTGGATGAACGCGGCAGACGTTGACCTAGTAATCACCCACCCGGAGGGCTACGAGCTCGACCCGAAGTTCGTCGGCCCGGCCCGCGTGGAGTACGACCAGATGAAGGCCCTCGAGGGCGCCGACTTCGTGTACGCCAAGAACTGGAGCTGCCCGGGCGTGACCCGCCCCGCCGACTACGGCAAGATACTGAGCCGCGACATGTCGTGGACCATCGACGCGGCGCACATGGCCGTGACCGATGGCGGCAAGTTCATGCACTGCCTGCCCGTGCGGCGCGGCCTGATAGTGACCGACGACGTTATTGAAAGCCCCAATTCGCTGGTGATTCCCGAGGCCGCCAACCGCGAGATTTCGGCCGAGGTGGTGATAAAGAGGATGCTCGAAGCTCTCTGACAGCGGCTTGCATGGCGTTACCAGGCGATATAAGTCGACATATAACGACATATGACGATATATATCGATAAATACCACCAGCAAAACGCCATGCAAACCGCCCCAAAAGCTACAAACAAGACACAAAAAAACGCAAAAGCATGGGGAAACAAGAGATACCGGGCGGGCAAACGCCGGAAACCGCAGCGCAAGATGAAGCTACCCTGATGCCGTGCACGATGAAAGGAGTGTGCCCATGGGCGTGAACATCGGCTCTACCGCGGGCTACCTGTGGCTGGACAGCTGGGTGATGGCAAACGTCATCTACCTGTCGACACTGAGCTTCTGCCGCCGCTTCCTCAACCGCACGAACGACCCATGCGGGAGGCAGTACGACCAGATGACGCAGGCGGCACGCTCCGTGCAGGCCAACATTGCCGAGGGGGCGGCGCGCCACCAGACATCGGCCGAGACCGAACTGAAGCTCACCGACGTGGCGCGGGCAAGCCTCAGCGAGCTGGCAACCGACTACCTATGCTTCATCATGGCGCGAGGCGAGGCCGCCTGGCCCAAGAGCAGGCCTGAATGGGCAGCTGTGCAGGCCACGCGACTGGCAAAGCCCAACTACGGCAGCGACCTCATGCACGACGTGTCGGCACACATCATCGCACAGAAACGCCTCTTCGAACCGTGGACCGAGTCAGCCGACGCCTCCACGGCGGCCAACGCCATGCTGATACTCTGCGGACGCCTCACCACGATGCTGCGCAAGCAGATGGCCGGGCGCATGGAGCTGTTCAGGCAGGAAGGCGGGTTCACTGAGAACATGACCGCCGAACGCCTCGCCGCCATCAAGGCAAAGGCTGCCGTCGACGGCGCGCCACCATGCCCACTCTGCGGCAAGCCGATGGTAAGGCGCATGGCACGCAAGGGCCAGAACAGCGGCCGCGAGTTCTGGAGCTGCCAGGACTACCCCGCCTGCCGGGGTACGCGCAACGCATGAGGGCCACGCACGCACGACGGGAAAAGACATCCACGACACTTGCCCTGCGGGCAACCGCGATGCTGCCGACGGTGCAAAAGTAAGCATTTATTTCGTAAACAAGCCACTGCCGGCAACATTTTCTGCATCACCCATGGAAAGCACGGACTGCACGCCACACACTCTAAAGGCACGCAAAAAAACTTACAGACACGACTTCAGGATGAGGCAAGGACGGACTTGCCCTGCAATATGGGCCATTCCAGCCCGCGATGCTGCCCATTTCGCACTGCAATACAGGCCATGCCGCAAAGCAAAATGGCAGGCAGCGCAACACGCTGAGGCATAGGGCATTGCGCAAGGCGGCCAGCCTTGCGAAAAATATTTACCCAGGCGGACAGGCAGCCAGCCCGGCACGCCATGGCCTGACGTGAAGGAACAGCGCGGCAAGCACCCGCAGACGGCGCACCGCCCACCCGCGCGCCGTCCGCCGCCCCGCCTGCACGGCCATGCAACGGCCATGCAACGGCTGGCGCGCGGGAACAGAAAAAAAGTCGGGCTTTTCCTTTGATTTGTCTCTTACTTGCAGTAACTTTGCACCGCCCAAGCCGCAGCGCGGCCGGCGGCCGGCCATGGCAGCCGCACGGGCGGAGGCAAACGAGAACCGAAACAAAACGCTTTATGATTTCATTCGAGAACGACTATAACAACGGCGCGCACCCCAAGGTGCTGCAGCGGCTCATGGAAACCAACGACGAGCGCACGCTGCCCTACGGCTTCGACCGCTTCTGCGAGGACGCAAAGGCTAAGATAAAGGCTGCCTGCGAGGACGACGACGCAGTGATTTTCTTCCTCGCCGGAGGCACGCAGACCAACGCAACGGTCATCGACTCCTTCCTGTACCAGTACGAAGGCGTCATCGCCCTCGACACCGGCCACATCAATGTGCACGAGGCCGGGGCCATAGAGTTCACCGAGCACAAGATAATAAACATACCCGGGCATGAGGGGAAGATGCACGCTGACGACCTGCACAAATACCTCGAGGACTTCAAGCACGACGGCAACAACGCCCACTCGGTGTTCCCCGGGCTGGTGTACATCACCTTCCCCACAGAGCTTGGCACGCTATACAGCGCAGCCGAGCTTGACGCCATCTACCAGGTGTGCCGCAGCAACAACCTGCCGCTCTACGTAGACGGCGCCCGCCTGGGCTACGGGCTCATGGCCGAGGGCAACGACATCACGCTGCCTTACCTGGCCCGCCACTGCGACGCGTTCTACATCGGCGGCACGAAGATAGGCGCCCTCTGCGGCGAGGCGGTGGTGTTCACCCACAACAACGCCCACCGCCACTTCTTCACCATACAGAAACAGCACGGCGCGCTCATGGCCAAGGGGCGCCTGCTGGGCGTGCAGTTCGACACACTCTTCACCGACGGGCTTTATTTCGAAATATCGCGCCACGCCATAGACATGGCCATGAAGATGCGCAGGATGTTCGCGGAGAAAGGATACAGGTTCTGGCTCGACTCGCCCACCAACCAGCAGTTCATCATAATGGGCAACGATGACGTAGAGCGGCTCTCGAAGGACATCATGTTCACCCACTGGGGAATGGCCGACGAGAGCCATACCATCTGCCGCTTCGTCACGAGCTGGGCCACCACAGACGAGGAGCTGGCCCTGCTCGGCTCACTGCTCTGAGAGCCGCAGGGGGCGCACGGCCAAGCCGTCGTAGGTCTCGACGCGCAGCACCGCGGAGTCGGCTCCCACCGACGCGCACGGCGCGCTGACGTAAACCTTCGACGAATAGTACTCAGGCACGCCTCCCTGGTCGTGGAAAAGGCGCAGGTGGGCCGTGCGCCGGCCTGCCTCCCCCACCTCGACGGAATCGCAGACAAGGCCCACGGTGTGGCGCGCGCCCTCCGGGCCGCCCTCGCCCACCATCATGTAAAGGCCCATGTTGATGTACTTCCCGCCCGCGCTCACCCACACGCTCTCCAGGTCTACCGGGTCGGTGAGCACGCTGTCTACGCCAGCGGCGGCAGCCGGGCGCACCACAGGCACCTCGACGATGCTCCTCGCCCTCACCTGCGGCCCGCCGGAGCGGTCATAATAAAGTATGGCGCGGTAGACGGTGTCGGGGCGCAAGGCCCAGTCGAGAGTGACGGCAGGCACGAGCACGAGCGAGTCGCCGCCATCGGTGACGGCAGAGCTCACGGCGCACGGACCGCCGGTACGCAGCTCCACGAAGTCGGCCGTGAGCAAGGAGTAATCCCCCTGGCCGCTCTCATAGCTGTCAACCTGGCAGGCGGCCATCGCAGCGGCGAGCAAAAAAGCGGGCAGTTTCTTCATTTCCATATCGGGAAACAGCAAATGTCATTGTACAAAAAACACTCAGGCGGCGTTTCGTCCTTTCGGGGCGAAACGCCGCCTGATTACATTCAGCCGCACGACGCGGCAGCCGCGTGGTTGCGCACAGGGTTGGCATACATCTTGAGCAGGCACTCGCGCAGGAACGGCTCGTCCTTCTGCGGCAGGTCAACCAGCTCCAGCCTGCTCTCTATGTACCGCTCGAAGGCATCGCGCTCAGCCCCCGTGCAGCCCCGGCCGAAGCCTTGCCCCGGCCACAGGAGGTCGGCGGCGGCGTAGTTTCCGGGGTAAAGGCGGTAGCGGCTGTGTATCTCGCGGTCTATGTGTCGGGCCACGGCGTCGAACAGCTCGCCCTTGGGCATGGCGGGGTCGAGCGCGTCGAGGAACGTGTCTATGCACGGGGCGCAGTGGTAATGAATGCGCCCTTTGCGGCCCAGTATGCCGGTCTTCATGCTCAGCACGTCGTCCTGCCGGGTCTTCTTCCACCCCACGACGTCGCGCTTGAGCTGGAACTCGCGCGCCTTGAGGTAGTCGCAGGGGTCGTACTCGTAGGATATGGCCAGCGGCACTATGTGCAGCTGGCGCAGCCTCTCGGCCGGCGAGCCCTCTCCCCCCATGGCCATCATCTTCAGCACCGAGGGCTGCGTGCGGTCGTCGCTGTCCTTGGCGCGGCCCTCGCGCTGCGCTATCCAGATGTTGTCGTGCTTGCGCTGTATCACGTAATGCATGTAGTCGGCCATGCGCTTGCTGCTCGCGAGCATCTCGCGCAGGCCGGCGCTGCGCTCGACGATGAACGACTTGTTGAGCCTCACGAGGTCTTTTATCCACGGGGCGGCCAGCAAGTTGTCGCCAATGGCTATCTCGCAGGTGGTCCCGAAGCCCGAGTCGATGAGCAGCTTGTCGAGCAAAGCCGAGTCAAGCACTATGTCACGGTGGTTGCTGACGAACGTGTACCGGCCCTGCTTGCTTATTGCCGAGCAGTCCATGTCGCAGCCGTCGCTCACCCGGCTGAGCAACCCGGCGAGGAAATTGTAGCAGAAACGCACCTGGAAGTCAAGGCAAGTGCGGCACTCCCGCATCCTCGCGGCGAGCGCGTCGAAGGGCTCCCCGGGCATGGCGGCGGCCAGGACGGCGCGGAACTGCGCGTCGGCCAGCAGCCGTTCGTACACAGCCGGCAGTTCCTCCGGCTCAAATGGGCGTATGGCGTCGAAGCGCCTCAACTCTTCATCCATGCTTGTCGTGTTGTGCAGGCGGCCGGGCGGCAGGCCAGCCGCCTGCGGGTTAATGTCAGTTGAACTGGTTCTCCACTATCTCGGTGAGCACTTCGGTCATGGTCATGCCGGCTGCGCGCACCTGCTGGGGTATGAAACTGGTTGGCGTCATGCCCGGCGTGGTGTTGATTTCGAGCATGTATATCTTGTCCACCTCGCCGCCGTCCCTGCCCGGCCCGCGGCTTATGATGTAGTCGATGCGTATGATTCCGTTGCAGTGGAGTATGTCGTAGATGTGGCTCGTGAGCTCCCTCACGCGGCGCGTAGTGTCGTCGCTGAGGCGCGCGGGGGTGATTTCCTGCACCTGCCCGTTGTATTTCGCGTCGTAATCGAAGAACTCGTTCTTCGTGACCACTTCCGTTGCGGGCAGCACCACGGCCCGCCCGCGGGTCTTGTAGCAGCCCACTGATATCTCGGTGCCGGGTATGAAAGCCTCCACCATGACCTCGGGGCTTTCGAGCATCGCCTTGCGTATGGCAGGGGCGAGCTGGTCCTTGTCCTTCACTTTGGATATCCCGAAGCTGCTGCCGTCGGCCGCCGGCTTTACGAAGCAGGGCATGCCGATGCGCCGCTCCACCTCGTCGTCGCTCACTATCTCCTCGTACCCGCTGCGTATGAGCAGGCTGTCGGCCACGAGCACGCCGTAGCCGCGCAGGTATTGGTTGAGCACGAACTTGTCGAACGTCATTGCCTCCACGAGCACGCCGCTCGTTGAGTAGGGCAGGCCGATGAGGTCGAAGTAGCCTTGCAGCAGCCCGTTCTCGCCGGGTGTGCCGTGGATGGTGATGTATGCGTAGTCGAAGAGGACGGCCTTCCCGTCTTTCAGGAACGAGAAGTCGTTACGGTCGATGCGCGCGGTGGTGCCGTCGCCGAGGTCAACGTGCCAGTCGACCCCTTTCACGTCGACTATATAAACATTGTATCGCTCCTTGTCGAAGAAAGAGTACAGCCCCTGCGCCGAGCGCAGGGAGACGTCGTGTTCCGACGAATCGCCACCGCAGACGATGGCGATGTTTCTCTTTATGTGTTCCATCAGTCTATGTTTGTTATGTCTTTGTTTGCGTTCATGTACCTGCGCCAGCGCTCTATGAGCTGCCTCAGGTCGTCGGGCAGGTCGGAGGAGAAGTCCATCTGCCGGCCCGTGCGTGGGTGTACGAAGCCCAGCGTGCGTGCGTGGAGTGCCTGGCGGGGGCAGAGCCTGAAGCCGTTGAGCACGAACTGGCGGTAGCTCCCGGTGCGCTCGCCGCGCAGTATCTCGGTGCCGCCGTAGCGCTCGTCGCCAAAGAGAGGGTGGCCTATGTGCCTCATGTGCGCCCTTATCTGGTGGGTGCGCCCTGTCTCGAGTATGCACTCGATGAGCGTCACGTAGCCGAAGCGCTCGATTACGCGCCAGTGTGTGACGGCGGCCTTGCCCACTTCGCTGCCCGGGGGGAACACCGCCATGCGCAGGCGGTCGCGTGGGTCGCGGGCAATGTTGCCCTCCACGGTGCCGTTGTCGGCTGCCATGTTGCCCCACACGAGGGCGTTGTAGCTGCGGTGGGTGGTCTTGTTGTAGAACTGCGCGCCCAGGGCTGTCTTGGCCTCGGGTGTCTTCGCCACCACGAGCAGTCCGCTGGTGTCCTTGTCTATGCGGTGCACCAGGCCCACCTCGGGGTCGTTGGGGTCGTAGGAGTCGAGCCCGCGCAGGTGCCAGGCCACGGCGTTGACGAGCGTGCCGCTGAAGTTCCCGCACCCGGGGTGCACCACGAGGCCGGCCGGCTTGTTGACTACCATGAGGTCGGCGTCCTCGTATACGATGTCGAGGGGTATGTCTTCAGGCTCTATGGTGGTGTCGTAGCGCGGGCGGTCGAGCATCAGCGTGACCACCTCGCCGGGCCTTACCTTGTAGTTGCTCTTCACGGGCCTCCCGCCTACGTGTATGAAGCCGGCTTCGGCGGCCTTCTGTATGCGGTTGCGGCTGGAGTGCTGCAGCTTCTCGGCGAGGAACCTGTCGACCCTCACGGGTGCCTGGCCGCGGTCCACCTCCACGCGGAAGTGCTCGTAGAGCGGGGCGGCGCCGCCGTCGCCGTCGTCGCCTGTGGCGACGCCCTGCCCCAGCTCGTCGTCGAGTTCGTCGTATTCGATCATTCCGTCACCTCCATTTCTCCTGGCGCATCCGCCGCCCCGGCGTCGGCGGGCGGCGCGTCCACCACCTCGAAGTCGTCCTCACCGCCGTATGTGACGGTGATTTCCGAGGGTGACACATAGTCTATCTCCATCAGGCTGTCGTCATACGTGCCGCTGCCCACGACGAGCGTCAGCGGCACGTCGATGGGTACGCGGTCGCCCACGCTGAGCCTGCGGCCCCGCGCCTTGACGGCGTACACCCAGTCTTTCTCTCCCGTTATCTCCTCGGGCGGCAAGAGCCTGAAGCCCATGGCCTTGAGCCTGGCCTCAGCCTCGCGCACGCTGCTGTTGTCGGCGATGTCGGGCAAGGTGAGCGTCGGCGTCGATTCGGAGTTCACCGTAAGGTATACGATTCGCCCCGACTTCACCTTTGCGCCCCCGACGGGGTTCTGCAGCAGTATGCAGTCGGCCGGCATCCGCTTGTTGTAGCCCGTGTCGGCAACGACGGCGCGCAGGCCGTCGCCCTCGATGAGGGCCCGTGCCGCAGCCGCCCCCATGCCGCGCACGTCGGGCACGGGTATCTCCTCGCCGTGGTGCGTGTAGCGGTCGAGCCCGTACTTCACCCCGAGGCACAGTGCGGCCACCACCACGGCCATGCCGAGGAGGTTGAGCCACAGCCGCCTGTCGAGCAGTTTTCCGAAAAACTCCTTTATGTTCATCTTGTCTGTTTCGTTTGTCTGGCACCGTGCGCGGGGCCGCCGCGGCCGCCGCGCGCCTTTTCAGCTATGCAAAGATAATGTTTTTGGCTCTCTCGGCAAAACAATTGGCGCATTTTGTTGGGGTCTGCCCCAAGCATTTTGCAGGCTCCCCCATAACCGCCTGGCGGCCAGGCTGTTGCGGGGGCGGCCCGTCCTGCCTTGCGAAACGGGCCGTATGGCCGCGTGGAACAGGCCGTTTTGGACGGCAAAACGGCCTGTTCCGCAAGCCATGCCCCGCGCTGCTGGCAGCAGTGCGGGGCGCACCGACACAAAAGCCGGAGTGGAGCAACGGCCCGGCGGCCCTTGCTCCACTCCGGCTGAGCGCCGGGCCTCAGCCCGGCATGCCTGCGCTACGGTTACTTACCGTGGTTCTCGTCGGACACGGTGAGCTTCTTGCGGCCCTTGGCACGGCGCGAAGCCAGCACGCGGCGGCCATCTTTAGTTTGCATTCTCTCGCGGAAACCGTGCTTGTTCACTCTCCTCCTGTTATGAGGCTGATACGTTCTTTTCATCTTTCCTTATTTTTTATTATTGTCATTGTTCGCACACTTTGGGCTGCAAAGGTAGTCATTTTTTTCAAATCGGCAAAACTTTGCGCCCATTTTAGCCAAAACTTTTGCAACAAAGCCGCACTGCAACGCCCCAAAGGGCGCATACGGAGACAAAAAACGGCCGATTTCCTTTGCTGTTCGCTTGATTTTCAGTAACTTTGCAACCGCAATCGAAAGATAGACACATAACAAACAATAACAACAATGATCAATTCACAGGAAATAAAGAAAGGCACCTGCATCCGCCTGGACAACCAGGTGTGGGTCTGCATCGACTTCCAGCACGTAAAGCCTGGCAAGGGCAACACAGTGATGCGCACCAAGCTGAAGAACGTAACCGACGGGCGCGTGCTCGACCGCACGTTCCAGGTGGGCTTCAAGCTTGAGGACGTGCGCATAGAGCGCCGCCCCTACCAGTACCTCTACGAAGACCCGACAGGCCGCATCTTCATGAACCAGGAGACGTTTGAGCAGATACCAATCGCCAACGACCTCGTCATCGGCCACGAGTACATGAAGGAAGGCGACGTAGTGGAAGTGGTCACCGACACCACCGACGGCACCATACTCTACGCCGAGATGCCCGTCAAGACCAACCTGCGCGTAAGCCACAGCGAGCCGGGCATCAAGGGCGACACCGCAACCAACGCCACCAAGCCCGCAACGCTCGAGACAGGCGTGGAGATACGCGTGCCGCTGTTCATCAACGAGGGCGACCTCATACAGGTTGACACCCGCGACGGCAGCTACCTCAACCGTGTGAAGGAGTAACGGCGGCAGCCACAAAGGCAAGGCAGCCACGCGCCCTGGCGCGACACGGCGGAGCCAGGGCGATGCACGCCCCATAACAACTGCCTGCGGCAGGTTATGGGGCGTGCATTTTCGTTTCCGCCCAACAATGGCAACATACCCATGAGCAACGAAAAAAGCGAATCACAGTGCGGGTTCTCGTTCATCATACCCGTTTACAACCGCCCCGACGAAGTGGAAGAACTGCTCGAAAGCCTCGACGCCCAGACGGTGAAAGACTTCGAGGTGGTAATAGTCGAAGACGGCTCCGAGCGCGACTGCCGCGCCGTGGCCGGGAAATGGGCCGCCCGCATGGACGTGAAGTACTTCGCAAAGAAGAACTCCGGCCCAGGCCCCAGCCGCAACTACGGCGCCGAGCGCGCACGCGGCGAATGGCTCATCGTGCTCGACTCCGACGTCGTAGTGCCACCGGGCTACCTCCAGGCCGTCGCCGGCGAGCTGCGGCGCGAGCCGGCCGACGCCTTCGGCGGACCCGACCGCGCACACCAGGCGTTCACCCCGACGCAGAAAGCCATAAACTACTCCATGACAAGCTTCTTCACCACAGGCGGCATCCGAGGCGGGAAGAAGAAGCTCGACAAGTTCTACCCGCGCTCGTTCAACATGGGAGTGCGCCGCGATGTATACCTGCGACTCGGCGGGTTCTCACGGATGCGCTTCGGCGAAGACATCGACTTCAGCCTCCGCATCTTCGAGGCAGGATGCAGCTGCCGCCTCTTCCCCGAGGCGTGGGTGTGGCACAAGCGGCGCACCGACTTCCGAAAATTCTTCCGGCAAGTGTACAACAGCGGCATAGCACGCATCAACCTGGCGAAGCGACACCCCGGCTCGCTCAAGCCGGTGCACCTGCTCCCCACCCTCTTCACCGTCGGAGTGCTCGCCCTCGTGCTCACCTCGGCGGCCGGGCGACTGCTCATGCACTACGACGACCTGCACCGCTGGTACTGGCTCTGCGCCGGCCCGTGGCTCCCAATCATGGCATACAGCCTACTCATAGCAGCCGACTCCACTGCCCGCAACCGCAGCCTGAAGATAGGGCTGCTCTCGGTCGGCGCCGCCTTCGTGCAGCTCATGGGCTACGGCTTCGGCTTCATCGAGGCTTGGTGGAAACGCTGTGTGCTCGGCCAGGACGAATACCAGGCGTTCGAGAAGAACTTCTACAAATAAGGAAATGGAGCCAACAGAAGACAACAAGGCCACCAAGCTCACCATCGCCGACTGGGCCGAGGACGACAGGCCGCGCGAAAAGCTTGCCCGCCTGGGCGCGGCCGCACTGTCGAACGCCGAGCTGCTGGCCATACTGATAGGCTCGGGGTCGACAGACGAGAGCGCCGTCGGCCTCATGAAGCGAGTGCTGAGCGACTGCAACAACAATATGCAGGGTATTTGGACGAGACCGCAAACAGGGTCGCAAGTCATGCCAAGATGGTGCTCCAGTCCCATTTCTGCGGCGTATTCTATCTGTGAAGGACTGCCGCCAAACAGCTGACATGCCGCGCCGGATGCCATTGCGCATGCTACTCCCACTTCACCTTGGCAACCCACGTCGGCACCTGATATCGATGCGTTCTGCTTTACAACGTTTCCAATCAGGCCGGCGGTGGCGATGGCGTGGAGTATACGCGAGTCGTTGAACTGGTGTCCGCGTGACAGGTGATAAAGCACGGCCGGGAGCACTCCGCATGCGCCGCAGGTTGGAGCTGTCACTATTGTGCCGCCAGACGCGTTCTCTTCGCTCACGGCCAGGGCATATGCGTACACCAGGCCGCGCGTCTGCAATGATTGCTTGTAGCCGGAGGCTTTGACATAGTATGTCGGAGCCTTGCGTGCAAGGTTGAGCGGCCCGGGCAGCCTTCCTTCGTGGCTTATGCCGCGTTCTACGGCATCCTGCATGGTCTTCCACACTTCCATTAGGTAGTCCCATATTGAAGCGTCCTCACACATGTCCACATATTCCCAATAGCTGTGCCCTGTCTGTTCGCACCATTCCATTATTTCTGTCAGCGAATTCATGCCGTAAACTTCAGGCGTGTCAAACATGTCGCCGTCACCTTTGCCTTCAGACAGCGCTCCGCCGCCTATGCTGTAAACAGTCCATTCGTCGATCGTCTTGCCGTCGGCATCGAGCGCGGCGAACTTCATTCCGTTGGGATGGAACGGCAGGAACACGTCTGGCTGCCAGCTTATCGTGACAGGCGCCTTAGGCGACAGCACTTCGTTTATGGCCACGTCGGTCATGTGGCCCTTGCCTGTGCCGGCAAGGCTTCCATAGAGGGTCACTTCAAATGCCGCCGCGTCGCCGTGCTTTTCCAGAAACATTTTCGCCGCTTTCTGCGGCCCCATCGTGTGGCTGCTCGACGGCCCTGCCGAGGGGCGGCTGCCCGTGGCCATAGTGGCCCACGGCTTCAACGGCACACACCACTTCGCCCGCGCTTACTTCGACACGCTCTGCGCCATGGGCTACCGCTGCTACGCCTTCGACTTCCCCTGCGGCTCGCTGAAAAGCCGCAGCGACAGCAACACTATGGATATGTCCGTGCGCGACGAGGCCGCCGACATCGAGGCCATCGTGGCCCACTTCCGCTCCCGGCCCGACACCGACACGGCGGCCATCGCGCTCATTGGCGAGAGCCAGGGCGGGCTGGCCTCGGCACTGGCCGCATCGGCTTTGGGCGACACCGTGAGCCGCATGGTGCTCATATACCCGGCGCTCTGCATACCCGACAACTGGAACGCGGCCTACAAGACCGAGGCCGACATACCCGACACCACCCGCGTGTGGGGCGTGCCGCTGGGCCGCCGCTTCTTCATCGAGGCGCGCGCCATCGACGTATACGCCACGATAGGCCGCTACCGGGGGCCGGTGCTGCTGCTCCACGGCGACCGCGACACCGTAGTGCCGCTCGACTACTCGCGCCGCGCCGAGGCCGTTTACCCCGACGCGCGCCTGCACGTCATCAGTGGCGCGGGCCACGGCTTCGGCGGCAAGTCGCGCCGAGAGGCCATCAGCCTCGTGGCCGCCTTCCTCGCCCCGGGGGCTGGCAAGACGCCCGCAAAGCCCAGCGCGCCGACGGGCAAGGACTGACCCGCCGCGCCGCGCAGGCCGTTTGGCGCTCTGAAACAGCCTGTTTCGCGCCCCAAAACGGCTTGTTTTGCGGTGCCAAGCGGGCCGTTTCGCAACCCGCTGGCAGCCAGACTGTTACGCAGCCGCCAGCAAAAGCGCGGCAAACGGGCATCCACCGGGCCATGCAGGCGGCCGCCGAGGCGCTTTCCCCATGCAGACAAACAACCAACAACTCATGATATGAAACGCAAGAACTACCTTATCACTTCGGCCATGACACTGCTCATGGCCTTCGCCGGCCTGTGCGCCCAGGCACAGCCGCGCCTCTTCGTGGGGCCAAACGAGCCGCTGGGCCAGGGCGTGGGCATCCACCCGGGCCGCGTGGCGTGGATTCACAGCCCCGGGGTCGCCTCGTGGGACGGGCAGACGGGCCTCTGGGTGGAAGACCGCTGGAACGACCAGCTGAAGGCCGACGCCATGGTGCGCGAGGCCGTCGTGCAGCTAACGGGCGAGCGGTCGGCCAAGAAAGCGTGGGCAACCCTGTTCCGCCACTTCAACAAGACCCACGGGCGCGGCAGCCGGGGCTACGAGCCCGGCGAGAAAATAGCCATAAAGCTCAACATGAACAACGCCATCACACACCGCGACACCGTCGAGCTTAACTCCTCGCCCTTCGTCACCCTGGCCCTGGTGCGCTCGCTCGTGCGCGACGGCGGCGTGCGCGAGGCCGACATAACCGTGTGCGAGCCGGGCCATCACCGACAGCATCTTCGACAAGTGCCACAGGGAGTTTCCCGGCGTGGTGTTCATCGACAACATCGGCGGCGACGACCGCCAGAAGTGCGAGTACTACGAGGAGCAAATAAAGTATTCGGCCCCCACGGGGAGGCTGGCCCGGGGGTTGGCTAAGTGCATCGTCGATGCCGACTACCTCATAAACAGCGCGCTGCTCAAGACCCACAAGGGGCCTGGCGTCACGCTCACGGCCAAGAACTGGTACGGCGCCACCGACATAAACCTGCAGTGGCGCAAGAACGCGCACAACGGTTTCAGCCCCGACAAGAAGCACGGCAAGCCGTCGTACAAGACGTTCGTAGACTTCATCGGCCACAAGGACCTGGGGCAGAAATGCCTGCTCTTCCTCATCGACGGCACGTATGGCTCGCGCGACGTGAACGGCGCGCCCAACCCCAAGTGGCAGAAACCGCCATTCAACGGCGACTGGTGCTGCTCGCTCATAGCCTCGCAGGACCCGCTGGCGTGCGACGCCGTGGGCATGGACCTGCTCATCGGCGAGTGGCCTGAGTTCGGCAGCTTCAACTACTGCGACGAATACCTGCGCGAGGCAGCCACCATCCCCTCACCAGTCAGCGGCACCAAGTACGACCCGGAGCAGGACGGGCAGCCCCTCAGCGGCCCGCTCGGACTGATGGAGCACTGGAACAATCCGCAGGAGCGCAAGTACACAAAGCTCGACCTTATATATAAGAAGCTGTAGGCCAGCTCCTCCAAGCCGCCGGCCACACCCTCACACCATCGGCAAGCCCCTCGCCAGCCCCCACTTGCAGCCGGCCGAGGGGCTTACATTGCAGCCGCCTTGAAGCCATGGGCGCCACGCCACGCCTTGGCCCACGCTGAGAGGGGCGTTCCGCACGGCCGTGCCGGAAGCCGTCGCGCTTAACTTACTTTAACCCTCCGCGGCGCAAGGTATGACCACGCGCGCTGTTTCACAGGTAAGAAACAGCAAGAAAAAAAAATGAAAGGGACACTGATTATGAAGAGAGCAAGCATCATCGCCACCATGGCGTGGCTCATGGCCGTGGCAGCCACGCTGCAGTCGTGCGACAACGATGACGATTATTACTATTACCACGAGTACAACCACCCCACGGCCATAGTGACCGTGAAGCCCAACGCCGACAACTCATCGTTCTACCTGCAACTGGACGACACTGCCACGCTCATACCCATGAACATGAGGGTGTCGCCGTTCGGGCGTAAGGAGGTGAGGGCGCTCGTAAACTACACCCCGGCCCAAGGCCCGGCCGGGATGGAGGGCAGGCCCGTGGCCGTGAGCTGGATTGACAGTGTGCTGACCAAGCCCACCGCTACCGACCTCGCGGCGGGCAACGCAGCGGCCTACGGCGACGACCCAGTGGAGATTGTGGACAGCTGGGAGACCGTTGCCGAGGACGGATACCTCACCCTGCGCTTCCGCACACGCTGGGCCGCAGGCGTAACGCACCGCATCAACCTCGTGCACAGGGCCGACGCCGACACCACATACCTGCTGCAGCTGTACCACGACGCCGGGGCCGACCCCGACAAGGGGCAAGTGGCCGACGACATCGTGGCCTTCCGCCTCGGCGAGGAATTCAACCGCCCCGACACGGCCATCACGCTAACACTGAAGTGGAACTCGTACAGCGGGCCGAAAACGCATACATTCAAGTACCGTCCGCGCAAAGACTGACAACAACACCTGCATTGTGGGAATGCACATCACTGACGACTGCGGCGAGAAGACACTCGCCACGGAGCTTCGCCGGGGCGACACCTCGGCGTTGCGCCGTTTCTACGCACTCTACGCCGGCTCCATGGCGGGCGTGTGTTCCCGCTATGTCGCCAACAATGACGACGCGCAGGATGTGTTCCAGGAGGCAATGGTGAAAATCGTGCAGAACGCCGCGCGCTTTGAATACCGCGGCCCCGGCTCGCTCAAGGCGTGGGCCATGCGCATCGCGGCGAACGAGGCGGTCAGCTTCTTGCGCAACCGCCGCAGGATCGACTTCGCCGAACTGCCCGCCGACGACAACGTGCCCGACACGGCAGACAGCAGCCCCGACGTGGCCGACATACCGCCAGAAGCCGTCCACAACATGATAAGGGAACTGCCCGACGGCTACCGCACGGTATTCAACCTCTACGCAATAGAAGGCAAGAGCCACCGCGAGATAGCCTCGGCACTTGGCATCAAGGAAGCCTCTTCGGCCTCGCAGTTCCTGCGGGCGCGGCGGATGCTCGCCAGGAAGATTGAAGAATACAAGAAGAGAAACGACAACTGACACGCCTATGGAACCGAAATGGCAAGACGACATAAGGCAGATGATGAGCCAATACGAGCAGGAACCGCCCTGCGCCGACCCGTCTGCGCTACTCAAGCGCATGGAACAGGCCGCCGCCTCGGCCCGCCGGCGTGGCATGGCGGCCCTGTGGGCGCAGCGCATCGCGGCGGCAGCCGCCGTAGCAGCCATAGCCATGCCTGCCTCGCGCACCATCATGCCCTGCATACCCCAAGCAGGCAGCGAGCCAGCCACAGCCATGGCCGTGGCGCAAGCGGCCGCCGTAACAACGCCTGTCGGCCCTCACACCGCCACGTCCAGCGCCACAGCTGCACCTCACGGGCCTGAGCCTACAGTGCAGGAAAAGGCACCCGGAAAGCCGGAAACGGCTGACAGGCAGGCGGGCAACGGCACTGGCGGCACGCAGGAAGCCACGCACCACGCCCCATCCGGGAGCGTGCCACAAGGCAACAGGCTTGCAACCATACACGAAACAAGCCGCAAGCATAGCCGGCCGGTGCTGGCCTCGCTGTCGGTAACAGGCGCACTGTCGGCCAACACCCCTGCCGCCACGTCTGCCACGGCCATGCTCTCCAAGGCAAACCCCATCGGGCAGTACACAAGCACGTTCGGCAGCGACGGCAGCAAGCCCCTGATGGCACACTCAAACCCCACAAACACCAAGACACACCACAGCCAGCCGCTACGCCTGGCCCTCACAATGGCATACCCAATCAACCGCCGATGGTCCGTGGAGGCAGGCGTGGCTTACAGCTACCTGCACTCAGAGACGACCACTAACGGCACGGGCTACTCCACCGCCACCGACCAGAGGCTGCACTACATAGGCATACCGGTTGCAGTAAGCTACACAGCCTGGCGCACACGCCGCTTCAGCCTGTACGCCAAGGCTGGCGCAATGGCAGAGAAAATGGTGAGCGGACGGGCCGAAACAGTGACCACCGTAGGCTCCGACAGCCGCGCCGGCGGAAGCCATAGCGTCGCCATCGGACCGCTGCAGCTCTCGGCCACGGCAGCCATAGGGGCCGAGTGGCACTTCAGCAGCAACATAGGAGCATATGCAGAGCCGGGCGTCACCTGCCACTTCGACAACGGAAGCGGCGTGAGCACGTTCTACTCGGAAAACCCGGTGGCCTTCAGCCTCACGCTCGGACTGCGCTTCAACATCGCGCGATGACGCGGCTGAAAGGCAGCTTTAGTTTCTTTAACTCACCGCCCTCACCATCTTCGCGAAACTTGCTTACCTTTGCAGCCATGGAAAAGTTCGCCAACGTAAAGGTAATAGCATTCGATGCCGACGACACCCTGTGGGACTGCCAGTCGTACTTTGACGACGTGGAGCGCGAATACTGCCGCCTGCTGGCTCCGTGGGCGCGTGCCGAGGACGTTTCGGCCTCGCTCTTCAGCACCGAGGAGGCCAACATGCCACTGCTGGGCTACGGATGCAAGGCTTTCGTGCTGTCGCTCATAGAGAACGCCGTGAGCGTGAGCGGCGGACAAGTAGGCGGGCGCACCATCGGCGAACTGCTGCGCCTGGGCAAGCGCCTGCTCGAACTGCCGGCCACGCCGCTGCCAGGTGTCGAGGAGACCCTGGCGCAATTGCACGAGCGCGGCGACCGCCGCCTGGTGGTGTTCACCAAGGGCGAGCTGCTCGACCAGCAGAACAAGCTGCGCCGTTCGCGCCTCGACAAGTACTTCCACCACGTAGAGATAGTGTCCGACAAGACCGAGCGGGCCTTTCTCCGCCTGTGCCGCCGCCTGCGGGTATCGCCGACCCGAGTGCTGATGGTGGGCAACTCGCTGAAGAGCGACGTCGCCCCCGCGCTGGCGGCAGGGGCGCACGCCATACACATACCGTTCCACGTGACGTGGCGACTGGAGCAGACCGAAGACTTTGAGCACACGCGCCTCGTGCGCATCGACCGCTTCACGCAGTTGCTCGACTACCTTTAGACCGGCACGAAGCCGCCGCGCAGACACAAAAACATACACCCATGCTACCCATAAAAACTCTCATCGCATATCCGGCAGCCGCCTTCCGCCCCTTGGCCAGGCTCGCGGCGGTGCTCATGGTGGCCGCTGCCGTGGCCTCATGCGAGGACGAAGAGCCCGCCACTCCGCCGCGCCCGACCCCTGAGACTACGGTAAAGACGGTGCTGATGTACTTTCCCTGGGCCTCCGACCTTACGTCGTTCTTCTACAAAAACATCGCCGACATGGGGCAGGCCGTGGCCTCCTCGGCAGGCGACAGCGTGCGAGTGCTGGTATATATGTGCACTTCGGCCACAGAGGCCGAGCTTTACGAGCTTGTGCCACAAGGCTCCACGTGCATCCACGAGCCTATAAAAGAATACCAAGACCCGGCCTACACCACCGCCGCCGGCATAGCCTCGATGCTCGCCGACGTGCGCGCCGCCGCCCCCGCGCCGCGCTACGCCATGACCGTCGGCTGCCACGGCATGGGCTGGGTGCCCGTCGCGCGCAGCCGCTCGCGCGGCCTTGCCCAGGGCTTCCGTTACCACTGGGAGGCTGCGGGCGGCCCGCTGACACGCTTCTTCGGCGGGACGACGCCCGAGACGCAGACCGACATCGCCACACTGGCCGAGGGGATAGAGGCCGCCGGGATGCACATGGAATTCATTCTCTTCGACGATTGCTATATGTCGTCGGTCGAGGCGGCATACGACCTGCGCCACGTGGCCGACTACATCATAGGCTGCCCGACGGAGATAATGGGCTACGGGATGCCTTACGCCGACATCGCGCCGCGCCTGCTCGGCACGCCCGACTACGCGGAAGTGTGCTCCGAGTTCCTCGACTTCTACACTTCTTACACCTGGCCCTACGGAACCATCGGCGTTACCTGCACCGCCGAGCTCGACAGCCTTGCCCGCGTTGTCGGCAAGATTGAGGCTGCCTACGACTTCGATCCGGCCTTGCGCCCGGCCCTGCAGCGCATGGACGGCTATTCGCCGCCCATATTCTACGACCTTGGCGACTACATGGCAGCCCTCTGCCCCGACCCCGCGCTGCTCCAGGAGTTTCGCTCGCAGCTCGCCCGCACAGTGCCTTACAGCGCGCACACGCCGCAGTATTACTCACGCTTCACCGGGGTCGAGCCCATCCGCGCCTACTCCGGCATCACCACCTCGGCGCCAACAGTGAGCCAATATGCCGAGGCATGGACCCAGACTGAGTGGTATGCCGACACGCATCAGTGACATTTCTTATAATGATTATCCGCATTCTGCCAAATGCTTGGAGTTAGCAGGAGTTACCGGAAGTTATCACTCGCTGCGCTCGTTCATGGAGTTAGCGGACGAATGCTTTGCAAAGGAGACAGGAGGCAGGAGACGGGAGTACAGACAAAAGCCGCTGACTTTCCAACTGTCAACTCCTTTTAATTTTTAACCTTTAGCTTTTAATTTTATGAATGTCCGCAAGTTGCCAAATGTGTTTCAACGGGTTTCCATTGTCCCCTCCTTTTCCAAAGGAGGGGCGGAGGTGGTTTGTCAAAATAGGTTGATGCACAATAAGTTTCATCATAGATTATGGCATTATTCTACAAACCACCCCTGCCCATCCTTTGGAAAAGGAGGGGACAATGCGCTTTTATTTGGCAATATGCGGACATTCATATTTCCTCTTTCTATTATCAACGGTTATGAAGAAGATCATAGTTAAAACCGCGATGGCGTTGCTTATGCTTGTGTGTCTCGGTGCGCCCGTTTGCGCAACCGCCGACGAGAGGTCGCGCGTCATCGTCACCACCGACGGCGAGGCCGACGACAAGGCTTCGATGGTGAGATTCCTGCTCACGTGCAACGAGTTCGACGTTGAGGCCATCGTCAACAGCAGTTCCGAGTTCCACTGGCAGGGCGGGCGCGGCTGGAATGCGCTTCAGCCCGTAGACTGGGTGCGCGACTATATCGGCCTTTATGCCAAGGTTTACGCCAATCTGAAGAAGCATTCGCCGCTCTATCCCGAGCCCGACAGTCTGCTGGCCCGCTGGCGTGTGGGCAACGTCGGCGGCGTGGGCGAAGACAGCGCGCGCACCCCCGGGGCCGAGCTTATAGCTCGGATACTGCTCGACGGCTCCGATCCGCGCCCCGTGTGGGTGCAGGCGTGGGGCGGCTGCAACACCTTATCGCGCGCGCTGCGCATCATCGAGGAAGAGCATCCCGACCGCATGGGCGAGGTGGCCGCGCGCACGCGGCTGTTCTTAATATGGGAACAAGATGACACATACCAGCGGTACATTCGCCCGCACTGGGAGAAGTTCAACATCACTACGATAATTTCAGACCAGTTTGACTGCATGGCCTACATCTGGCCGAAGGTGCTGCCGGCAGACGTGAAGCCATATTTCGAGGCTCCGTGGATGACGGCCAACATCATCGACGGCCACGGGCCGTTATGCGCCGCCTACGAGAACAAGGACGGAGCGTTCAACGGCGAGGGCGACACCCCGGCCTTCCTGCACTCGGTGCCAAACGGGCTGCGCAGCATGGAGTGCCCCGCCTACGGCGGATGGGGCGGTCGCTACGAGCACGTAAGGGCAGGGGTGTGGATGGACATACCGCCCGCCGGAGGCTACAGCCATCCCGACGGCAAATGGGGATTCTCCAATAGCTGGTCTAAAATGATGGAGCGGTGGACGGAACCGGGGCGGGTGGCGGTGCGCACGGCCTACTTCAAGCCTATATGGCGGTGGATGAAGGATGTGCAGAACGACTTCGCTGCCCGTGCCGACTGGTGCGTGGCTGACTATGCCGACGCCAACCACCACCCCGTGGTGAGGCTCGCAGGCACTCCGGCCGATATCACCGCCACGCCCGGACAGACTGTGACGCTCGATGCCTCGGCCACCACCGACCCCGACGGCGACCGCCTCGCTTTCCGCTGGTGGCACTATGCCGAGGCCGGTACGTACCGGGGGCGGGCTGTTGAAGGCGGCAATGAGGCCAAGGTGAGCGTTGTCGTTCCTGCAGACGCAAGGCCCGGCGAAACAATCCACTTTGTCTGCACCGTCACCGACAGCGGCACGCCTACGCTCACCCGCTATGCCCGCGTGGTGATAACGGTGGAATGATTGTCCCGGTTTGAGGCTTTGGCCTCTGATGCCGGTTTGGGTAAAAAATCAAAGCCTGCCGCTTCGGTTTGCGAAACGCGCCGTTTTGTGTTCCAAAACGTGCCGTTTCGGACGCTAAAACGTGCCGTTTTGTAATCCCACTGGTTATTAATGAGTTACAGAGACGGGGCGCGGGGGGGTGCGGCGGGTCAGAAATCAAAGTTTTGCGGAATGCTTTTCCTGTAAACGGTGATGGTGTTCCGGCCGTAAATGGTGTGGCTCTTCTCCTCTATGTCGGAGGGAAGCGAGGCGGCATGAGTGCCATGGCCGAGAGCTATGGGCTGTCTCCACGCGTATCTCGTCCCACAGGCCGCGATGGATGAAGGCTTGGTGGGTGAGTGCTCCGCCCTCCACGAGCAACGTCTGCAGGTTGTCGCGGCGGCATTCGTATATCACCGCGTCTAAAACGTGGTTGTGGCTGAGCACAAAGCGGCGCGGCGCGGGGGGCGCTCCAGCAGCGCACGTCGAGGCGCGGGCGGTCGCGCTCGGCGGTGACGCGGCCCACGAGGATGGCCTGGCACTCCGACCGGAGCTTGTGGGCGAGCATCTGCGTGTAGGGCGTTGACAGCATGAATGGGCGGTATTTAAAGTCTATGTACCCGTCGGCCGACTGCGCCCACTTCAGTATGATGTACGGGCGGCACTGCTCGTGGAACGTGATGAAGCGGCGGTTCAGCTCGCGGCACGCCTCCTCAAGCACGCCCACGGTGACGCTGATGCCAGCCTCGCGCAGCTTCTTTATGCCCGCCCCGCGCACCTTGGCAAACGGGTCCTCGCACCCTACGACCACCCTACGCACACCTTTCTTTATTATGAGGTCGGCGCAGGGCGGCGTCTTGCCGTAGTGGGAGCACGGCTCAAGGCTCACGTAGAGCGTAGACTGCGGCAGCAGAGGCTCGTCAACCGGGCGCACCGAGGCAAAGGCGTTAACCTCGGCGTGGGCCTCGCCGTACTTCGCGTGGTATCCCTCGCCTATTATCCTGCCCCCTGGGGCCACTATGACCGCGCCCACCATGGGGTTGGGCCGCGCCCCGTAGATGCCACAGGCGGCCAGTTGCAGGCAGCGGCTCATGTACAATGTGTCTTCCTGCAGTTGCTTATCGATTTCAAATATTTGGCTCATATCGTTTATTTTGTTACTTTTGCACCATGACTTACGACGAACTCTGGCGGCCCCTTGCCGCCGTCTATGACGAGGGCGAGGCCCGCGCCATCGTGCGCTACGTGCTCGACGTGCGCTTCGGGCTGACCGCCGCCGACGTTTATTGCGGCAAAGTTACACAATTATCCGCAGACCGGCAGCACGAATTGGGCGAAATAATGCGTCGGCTGATGCAGGCCGAGCCGGTGCAGTATGTGCTCGGCAAGGCCGACTTCTGCGGCCGCACGTTCTGCGTGGAGCCGGGAGTGCTCATTCCCCGGCCCGAGACCGAGGACCTGTGCGCCTGGGCCGTGGAGTCGGCGGCGGCGCGCAGGGTGGCAGCCCCTGCCCTGCTCGACATAGGCACGGGCAGCGGCTGCATTGCCGTGACGCTGGCATTGGACATTGACGGGGCGCGCGTCGAGGCGTGGGACGTGGCCGACGTGCCGCTGCGCGTGGCCTCGGCCAACGCCGCGCGGCTCGGGGCAGAGGTGAGCGTCAGCCGCGTTGACGCGCTGCGGCCGCCCCGCGACGTGGCGCGGTGGGACATGGTGGTGAGCAACCCGCCTTACGTCTGCCTGAGCGAGCGCGCCGCCATGGAGCCCAACGTGCTCGCCTACGAGCCGGCCGAGGCGCTCTTCGTGCCCGACGATGACCCGCTGCGCTTCTACCGCGCCATTGCCGACTATGCTTCCGCAGCGCTGAAACCCTGCGGCGAGCTGTTTTTCGAAATCAACCCGCTGCTTGCCGCCGAGATGCAGGCCATGCTAACGGCTGCCGGGCTCGGCCCGGCGGAGATGCGCCGCGACCGCTTCGGACGGGAAAGGCTTTTAAAGGTAAAAAAGTAAAAAAGTAAAAAGGTAAAAAAAGCTGCGCCTGAAGGTGGCGGCGGCCGCGCCCACCAAGCCCGCACCCACCACTCACGCCACGGGATGCCGCGCCCACCAAGCCCGCACCCACCACTCACGCCACGGGATGCCGCGCCCACCAAGCCCGCACCCACCTCTCACGCCACGGGATGCTGCGCCCACCAAGCCCGCACCCACCTCTCACGCCACGGGATGCCGCGCCCAGCACTCCCATAACTCCCAAAACTCCCATGACTCCCAATAAAAACACCCACTATATGCCCCAAAAAGAAATATCAGAAAAGGAAGCCCTGCTGCGCCTCTCGGCCTTGTGCTCGCAGGCCGAGCATTGCTCTTACGAGATGGAAGAGAAGATGCGCCGCTGGGGAATGGCCGAAGACGAGCGCGCAAGGGTGCTCGGCCGCCTTGCGGAACTGAAGTTCATAGACGACGAGCGATACGCACGAGCCTACGTGCGCGACAAGGTAAAGTACAACAAGTGGGGCCGCCGCAAGGTGGACCAGGGCCTCTGGGCAAAGCACATCGACGAGGCCACGCGGCGGCGCGTGCTCGGCGAGGTGGCCGACGCCGACTACCTGGCCGTGCTGCGCCCGCTGCTCAAGGCGCGGAGCCGCTCGCTGAAGGCGGCCGACGGCAGCGAGCACAACCGCAAGCTGGTGCGCTTCGCCCTGGGCCGAGGCTTCGACTACAGGCTGATAAGGCAGTGCATCGACGTACCCGACGACATGGAGGACGCTGATGGCGACGACACTGTGGAGTAGGACGCTCGACTTCATATCGCCGCGGCGGTGCGCCGTGTGCGGCGGGCGGCTCTCGCTCACCGAGCACGCCGTCTGCACGGTGTGCTGCCTGCGCCTGCCCCGCACGGGCTTCTGCCTCACTCCGTCCGACAACCCCGTGGCGCGGCTCTTCTGGGGGCAGGCGGCGGTGGAGCGCGCGGCGGCACTCTTCTACTACGAGGCCCGCTCGGAGACGAGCCGCCTCATCTATGCACTGAAATACCGCGGCAGGCCCGACATAGGCGTGGCCCTCGGGCGGCAGGCCGCAGTGGAGCTTGCCGCAGCCGGATTCCTCGCAGGCATCGACGTGGCTGTGCCTGTGCCGCTGGCCCGCAGGCGGCAGCGCGAGCGAGGCTACAACCAGAGCGAGGCCATCGCCCGGGGCGTAAGCTCGGCCACGGGCCTGCCCGTGGAGGCGCGGGCGGTGGTGCGCACGCTCTACCGCGGCAGCCAGACGGAGCTTAGCCGCCAGGAAAGGCTCGACAACGTGGAGGGGGCGTTCTGCCTGAAAGACAGCTCGCGGCTCGAAGGGCGCCACGTACTGCTCATCGACGACGTAGTGACCACCGGGGCCACAGCCATAGCCTGCGCCACGGCCATGGCCCGTGTGCCAGGCATAAGGATAAGCTTCATGGCGCTCGGCTTCTCGAAGTGAGGCCCTGCGGCAGCGGCTTGCGCCCGCTGCCACGCCGCACTGGCATCTGCCTGGCAGCCAACGAGTTAGCAAGACGTGCCGTTTTGCCCTGCAAAACGGCACGTCTTGCACTCCGAAACAGCCCGTTTCAGGGCGCAGGACGGCCCGATTCGGGCCCATGCCTGCCGCAGGGCCATGCCAGGCAGCCCCGCGGCAGGCGCGCAATAATCTTTTTTAACGGCGCGGCGCAGCCACTTTGCCAAATGTTTCCTACCTTTGCAAACTAAACATAAACAAAACTATGCAAGAGATGGACCCTATCAAAACAACATTCGCGGCCAAGCTGCTCGAGGTGAGAGCCATAAAGCTGCAGCCAAGCAGCCCGTTCACATGGGCTTCGGGCTGGAAGTCGCCGTTCTATTGTGACAACCGCAAGACACTGTCGTACCCCCGCCTGCGCAGTTTCGTGAAGACAGAGCTGTGCCATGCCATACAAGCCAACTTCCCTGAAGTGGAGGCCATAGCCGGCGTTGCCACAGGGGCGATAGCCCAGGGGGCGCTCGTGGCCGACGAACTGGGCCTGCCCTTCGCCTACGTGCGCAGCAAACCAAAGGACCACGGGCTTGAAAACCTCATCGAGGGCAACCTCGAGCCGGGCTCGAAGGTGGTCGTGGTCGAAGACCTCGTGTCAACCGGCGGCAGCAGCCTCAAGGCCGTAGAGGCCATAAGGAAGAACGGCTGCGAGGTGATAGGCATGGTGGCATCATACACATACGGCTTCCCCGTGGCCGAAGAGGCATTCAAGGCCGCAGGGGTGAAGCTCGTCACGCTCACCGACTACGAGCACGTGGTGAAGCACGCGCTTGAGATTGGCTACATAAAGCCAGGCGACGTTGACGTGATACACGAGTGGCGCAAGGACCCGGCAAACTGGAACAACCAATAAACCGTGGGCGGCAGGCGCGGAGCGGCGCGCAACCCGGGGCTGGAGCAGCCACGGACGGCCGCCGCGCCCACCGGCCAGCAACGCCAACCATTCTTCATACATCTAAATATGAGCAAGTTTGAAAGCAGCATAAAGCAGATACCATATCCGCAGCAGGCCGTCTACGCCATGCTGAGCGACCTGGAGAACATAGAGAAAGTGCGCGACCGCCTGCCCCAAGACAAGCTGAAGGACCTGCGCTTCGACCGCGACACCATAGCCATCAGCGCCCCGCCGGTGGGCGAGGTGCGCCTGCGCATCGTGGAGCGCGAAGAACCGAAGTGCATAAAGTTCGAGACCGAGCAGTCGCCCGTGCCGTTCAACCTCTGGATACAGGTGCTCCCCGTCACCGAGACGTCCTCGAAGATGAAGCTAACCATCAAGGCCGAACTTAACCCCCTGATAAAAGGCATGGTGCAGAAGCCCCTCACCGAAGGCATAGAGCGCATAGCCGACGCACTGGCCGCCATCAAGTACGAGTGAGGCGGGGCGGCAAAACCATTTACCAACGCAACAACCAACCGACAATGGCAAACAAACTCTGGGACAAGAACTACGAGGTGAACAAGGAGATAGAGCGGTTCACCGTGGGCCGCGACCGCGAACTCGACCTCTACCTCGCCAAGTACGACGTGCTTGGCAGCATGGCCCACATCACCATGCTGCAGAGCATAGGCCTGCTCGAGGCCGACGAGCTGGCCCGGCTCCTGGCCGAACTGAAAGAGATATACCGCCTCTGCGAAGACGGCCAGTTCGTAATAGAAGACGGAGTGGAGGACGTACACTCGCAGGTGGAGCTGATGCTGACGCGCCGGCTGGGCGACGTGGGCAAGAAAATACACAGCGGCCGCTCGCGCAACGACCAGGTGCTGGTTGACCTCAAGCTCTTCACACGCCACGAGCTGGCCGAGGTGGTGGGCCTGGTCAAGGCTCTCTTCGACGAGCTGCAGGCCAAGAGCGAGCAGTGCAAGGACGTGCTCATGCCCGGATACACCCACCTGCAGGTGGCCATGCCCAGCTCCTTCGGCCTCTGGTTCGGCGCATACGCCGAGAGCCTGGCCGACGACGCGCTCTTCCTCCAGGCCGCCTACCGCATGACCAACCGCAACCCGCTCGGCTCCGCCGCCGGCTACGGCTCGTCGTTCCCCCTCGACCGCACGATGACCACGCGCCTGCTGGGCTTCGACTCGATGGACTACAACGTGGTATACGCACAGATGGGGCGCGGCAAGACGGAGCGCAACGTGGCCTTCGCCATGGCTTCGGTGGCCGGAACGCTGGCGAAGCTGGCCTTCGACGCGTGCCTGTTCAACAGTCAGAACTTCGGTTTCGTGCGCCTGCCCAAGGAGTGCACCACCGGCAGCTCAATCATGCCGCACAAGAAAAACCCCGACGTGTTCGAGCTGATACGCGCGAAATGCAACAAGCTGCAGGCCCTGCCGCAGCAGATAACGCTTGTGATGAACAACCTGCCCGTGGGCTATTTCCGCGACCTCCAGGAGATAAAGGAGCTGTTCCTGCCCGCCTTCGCAGAGCTGAAAGACTGCCTCTCGATGGCGGCATACATCATAAGCCGCATGGAAGTGAACGAGCACATACTCGACAACCCGATGTACGACCCCATGTTCTCCGTAGAGGAGGTGAACCGCCTGGCCGCCGCCGGTATGCCCTTCCGCGACGCCTACAAGAAGGTGGGGCTGGAGATAGAGGCCGGGACGTTCGTTCCCGACAAGCACATCCGCCACACGCACGAGGGCAGCATGGGCAACCTGCAGAACGACAAGGTGAAGGCCATGATGGAGGAGACGCTCGCCGGCTTCCACTTCGAGCGCGCGGCAGAGGCCGAAAGGAGGCTCCTGCAATGACCAGGGCAGCCTTCGCAATGGCCGTGGCGGCCGTGGCCGCAGCTCTCTCGGGCTGCACCAAGGCCGAAGAGGAGTACAGCGACGAGCCTTGCTACTTCGTGTTCGACAACTCGGTGCACCAGGATGCCACGCTGGCCTCGGCCATGTCGGCCATGTCGCCCGGCGTTTTCTGCCACATATCGGAGACGGAGAGGTCGGGCGCAACGTTCTTCGAGTTCGAGAACAACCACGGCCTGTCGTCGGAGAAGCGCGCCAACGCCGTCGACCAGCAGCGCTCGCGCCGACTGGGCCGCAGGAACGGCATCATCGTTGGCTACGGCAACGGCGACATTACCAACCCCGTGTTCTACGCCTACGACGCGCAATGCCCCGTGTGCTACACGGGTACTGGCCTCGTGGACCGCACCCTCGACATCGACAGCCGCGGCGTGGCCACCTGCGGCAACTGCCACCGCACTTACGACCTGAACAACGGCGGGCTGATAAGGAGCGGCGGGCAGGCCGACGACGCCACGAACAAGCTCACGCGCTACCGCGCCTCGACCACGGGTGAGTTCGGCGTGCTGGCCGTGACGAACTGAAGCAGCTTAGATACAGCGTGATATTGCAAGCGGCCTGCAACGCCCCAGTGGCGTTGCAGGCCGCTTGCCTTGTGTCATTTCACCTCCTCATAGTCAACATATTCGCCCTCGTCGTCGGCAAATATGCGGCGGCTGGCCGTGGCGCGGTCGCGCGTGTCGATGATTGTCACGCCCGGCGGTGCCTGCGCCCTGCGCCTGGCGGAACCCGTGCCGCCGGCGGCGGAGCCGCGGGCGCGGGCCCCACGGCCTTCGCCGCCGGTGGCCTTGCGCGCTGCCGAGCGGAACATGCCGATGCCCCGGCGCAGCGCCCACACGGCCATGCCTATGGCCACGAGCACCGCCACGAGGAAGAACAGGAGCATGAAAGCCAGGAAGTGGAACATGGGCTGCCCTCCGCGTTATGCCTTGCGGCGTTGGGTGAAGGCCGAGAGGAGCAGGTACCAGGCTATGGCCACGGCCACGCCGATGAAGCCAAGCAACAGTATGATGGCCACGGACGTGGCGGCGAAGACGTACTTCACCTCGTTGCCGCGCCAGCCCCAGGTCTTGAACTTGAGGGCGAACATGGGAATCTCCGACACGAGCAGCCAGCAGCTGGCAAGCATCATGGCCACCACGGCGAGCGCGCCCCAAGGCGACGAGGCCAGCCAGTCGCCCGCGCCGACGATGAGCGAGGCCCAGAAGAGCGTGTTGGCAGGCGTGGGCAGGCCGATGAACGACGTAGACTGCCGCTCGTCGAGGTTGAACTTGGCCAGCCTCAAGGCCGAGAATGCGGCCATGATGAAGGCGGCGTAGGGCAGCATTCCGCCCACCGCGCCCCACGAGGCGGGCCAGGCGGCCGTGGAGAGCAGCGTGAAGATCATGGCCGAGGGGGCCACGCCGAAAGTGACATCGTCGGCCAGTGAGTCAAGCTCCTTGCCTATGGGCGACGACACGCCCAGCAGGCGGGCGCTCATGCCGTCGAAAAAGTCGAACACGGCGCCTATTACAATGAACAGGAACGCCGCCCGGTACAGTCCGTCGAAGGCGAAGTAAGTGGCCACGCAGCCGCTGACAAGGTTGCAGCAGGTGATGGCGTTGGGTATGTTTCGTGTCAGTGCGTTTGCCATTATCGTTTTTGTTTGTCGGTTCTTGTTGCAGCTTGGGTTATGCAAAGCCAATGCTAGCGAGGGCAATGTGAGCTTGCTCACGGATTGTCGAGCGCAGCTTGGGTTATGCAAAGATATGCTTTTTCTTCCAACTACGCAAGCGCAGGCAGCCTAAATTTGCCGCATTCCGCCAGTCCGTGGCGCAGCCGTGGCCGCGAACGGCGCAGCGCGGACAAGGGCGCAGCCGCAATTATGTAAACAAAATTCGCCATGCGGAGCCCGCCCCGGCCAGTTTGCGCAAGCGGCTGCCACCCAGGCAGTTGCGCCACAGGGGCATTCCGCGCCACGAAACAGGCCGCCCGGCGCGCCCGGACGGCCTCCATGGCGGCGGCAAACGGCCCATCTTGCACCTCAAGGAGGCCGCCACCACCTGCCGCCACGGTTTTTGTAAACATTTGTCGGGGCCGCCGCCACTGCGGGCAAGCCACGCCCGCCTGCGGCTACCAATGCGCATGGAGCCCACGCCGCCCACCGACTGGCTGCCCTACAGGACGGGCTGCACGGCGGCACATCGCGTTAATTTCTCGTAAACAATTGCAAATGACGGGAAAAAACAGTATTTTTGCAATTCATTAGGATTATAGCACCAGCTTATGTCGTGTATATTACACATCGAAACGAGCACCAACGTATGCTCGGTGGCCGTCAGCGAGGACGGCGCCAACCTGTTCTGCAAGGAAGATTTCAGTGCGCCCAACCATGCCGAGAGGCTGGGTAGGTTCGTCGACGAGGCCATGGCCACGGCCGACGGGCAGGGCATAGGCATCGACGCCGTGGCCGTGAGCTGTGGCCCCGGTTCGTACACGGGGCTGCGCATCGGCGTGTCGATGGCCAAGGGCATCTGCTACGGCCGCGGGCTCAAGCTGCTGGCCGTGCCTACGCTGGAGCTGCTGTGCGTGCCGGTGCTGCTCGAGCACGACGAACTGGAAGACGACGCACTGCTCTGCCCCATGCTTGACGCGCGCCGCATGGAGGTATACGCCGGCATCTACGACCGCGCCCTGCGCCCGGTGAGGGCGATAGGGGCCGACATCGTGGACTCCGCCACCTACCGCGAGTGGCTCGACGCCCACCCTGTATACTTCTTCGGCAACGGCGCAAAGAAATGCATGGAGGCCATAGGCCACCCAAACGCACGCCTTATAGACGGCATAGCGCCGCTGGCACGCTGGATGGGGCCGCTGGCCGAGAAGCGCCTGGCCGCAGGGCAGACAGAGGACGTGGCCTACTTCGTGCCGTTCTACCTCAAGGACTTCGTGGCCAAGGCGCCGCGCAAGGCCATCTGACGGACGGAGGCAAGCCCACACTACAAGCTAACAAGACAACAACATGGCAATGGACATAGAAGGATTGGACTACAACACGCAGCGCGAGCCACTGCTCATGCCCGAGTATGGCCGCGAGATACAGAAGATGGTCGACCACGCCGTGACGCTGCCCAGCAAGCAGGAAAGGCAGCGTTGCGCCGAGACCATAGTGAGGCTGATGGTGACAAAGGTGCCGCAACTGCGCGAAAACGCCGACTACGAGCAGACGCTCTGGGATCACCTGTACCTCATGAGCCACAAGCAGCTCGACATAGACTGGCCCTACGACGTGTCGGAGGCAGAAAAGATACTCGGCAAGCCGCAGCCCATGCCGCTGCCGGGCGGAGGCACCCACGTGCGCCTGCGCCACTACGGGCGGCTCATAGAAGAAATGTTCGAAAAGCTGAAAGCCATGCCCGAGGGCGAGGAGCGCGACGAGCTGGTGCGCATAACGGCCAACCAGATGAAGCGCGACCTCGTGAACTGGGGCCACGGGTCGATGGACGACGAGCGCGTGGCCTCCGACCTGGCACGCTTCACCGACGGGAAGATACAGCTCAACCTCAACGAGTTCAGGTTCGACAAGACCGCGGCAACCCCCGCAACCGACGGCCCGCGGAGGAAGAAACGCAAGTAAACAGTGCGCCGATGGCTTCTTTCATCATAGAGGGCGGGCATCCGCTCAGCGGCACCATCACCCCCCAGGGGGCCAAGAACGAGGCCCTCGAGGTAATAAGCGCCACGCTGCTCACGGCCGACGAGGTGGTGATACGCAACATACCCGACATACGCGACGTGAACAACCTCATCATGCTGCTCAAGGACATTGGCGTGAAGGTAGACCGGCGCGGCAGGGGCGAGTACGCATTCCGCGCCGACAGGCTCGACCTGGGCTTCCTCGGCAGCGACGAGTTCGTCAGCAAGTGCTCAGCCCTGCGCGGCAGCGTGCTGCTCATAGGCCCGCTGCTGGCGCGCTTCGGCAAGGCCGTCATAGCCACGCCCGGCGGCGACAAGATAGGCCGCCGGCGGCTCGACACCCACTTCCTGGGCTTCAAGGCGCTGGGGGCGCAGTTCCGCCACATCGAGGACCGCAACGTATACGAGATAGGGGCCGACAGGCTCGAAGGCTGCTACATGCTGCTCGACGAGGCCTCGGTCACCGGCACGGCCAACATAATCATGGCCTCAGTGTTCGCACGCGGCACCACCACCATATACAACGCAGCCTGCGAGCCCTACATACAGCAGCTCTGCCACATGCTCAACCGCATGGGGGCGCGCATAAGCGGCATAGGCAGCAACCTGCTCACCGTGGTAGGCACAAGCATGCTGCACGGCACGGCCCACGACATACTGCCCGACATGATCGAGGTAGGCTCGTTCATAGGCATGGCCGCCATGGCCGGCAACGGCATACGCATAAAGGACGTGTCGCTGCGCAACCTCGGCATCATACCCGAGGCGTTCCGCCGACTGGGCATAAGGATGGGCATCGAGGGCGACGACATCATCATACCCAAGCAAAGCCACTACCAGGTAGACTCGTTCATCGACGGAACGATCATGACGCTGGCCGATGCACCGTGGCCGGGCCTCACGCCCGACCTCCTCTCGGTGCTCATCGTCGTGGCCACACAGGCCAGGGGCAGCGTGCTCTTCCACCAGAAGATGTTCGAGAGCCGGCTCTTCTTCGTCGACAAGCTCATCGACATGGGAGCGCAGATAATTCTCTGCGACCCCCACCGGGCCGTAGTCGTGGGCCACGACCACCGGCGCCGCCTGAGGGCCGGGCGCATGGCAAGCCCCGACATAAGGGCGGGCATAGCCCTGCTCATAGCGGCCATGAGCGCACAGGGCACGAGCCGCATAGACAACATAGAGCAGATAGACCGCGGCTACGAGGACATAGAGGTGCGCCTGGGCCGCCTCGGGGCCAAGATAGAACGCATAGGCTGAGGGCGGCCGGCGCACAGCCGGGCCGGCACAGGCAAGAACGGCAACATACAATGATAAGACTGGAAGACGTTTACCGCATAGGCCGCATAGGCAGGCCACACGGAGTGAAGGGCGAAGTGGTGCTCTGGTACGACGACGACGTGTTCGACCGCGCCGACGCCGATTACCTGGTGCTCTCCGTCGACGGCATACTCGTGCCGTTCTTCATCGAGGAATACCGCTTCCGCAGCGGCGAGACGGCGCTCATGAAGTTCTGCGACATCGACTCGCAGGAGCAGGCCGCCGCCCTCACGGGCTGCGAAGTATACTTCCCCACGGCACTCGCCGCGCCCGGGGAAGGCGACGTGGCGCTCGCGGCAGTGGCGGGCTTCACCCTCGTGAGCGCCGCCGACGGCACAGCGGTGGGGCGCATAGCGCGCATAGACGACGCCACGGCCAACCTGCTCTTCGAGCTTGAGGACGGCCGCCTCGTGCCAGCCGCCGGGGAACTCGTGGAGGATGTCGACATGGAGCGCAGGGAAGTGCGCGTCAGCCTGCCCGAAGGACTGTTCGACCTTTAGCCCGCCTGCGCTGCAGGCAGGCACGTGCCGCGGCGGGAAGTAACATTTTATCAAGCAATGGAAAAGAAACAAATAGCCATACTCGGCTCCACGGGGTCGATAGGCACACAAGCCCTGCAGGTGATAGCGGAACACCCCGACCGCTACGAGGTATATTGCCTCACGGCGAACAACCACGCCGAACTGCTGGCCGAGCAGGCCCGACGCTTCAGGCCCGCCGCAGTGGTCATAGCCAACGAGGACCGCTACTCAGAGCTGAAGGCCATGCTGGCCGACCTGCCCGACGTGAAAGTGTACGCCGGGGCCGAAGCCATCGACGGAATCGTAGAGGCCGGACCCATCGACATGGTGCTCACGGCCATGGTGGGCTTCGCCGGACTGTCGCCTACCATCCACGCCATAAGGCGCGGCAAGACCATCTGCCTGGCCAACAAGGAGACACTGGTCGTCGCCGGCGAGCTTATATGCAAGCTGGCCATGCAGCACCGGGCCTCGATACTGCCCGTCGACAGCGAGCACTCGGCCATCTTCCAGTGCCTGGCAGGCGAGGGCGGCAACACCATCGAGAAGATATTGCTCACCGCAAGCGGCGGCCCCTTCCGCGAGTTCAGCCTCGACCGCCTGGCCACCGTGACCAAGGCCGACGCCCTGCACCACCCCACGTGGGACATGGGAGCCAAGATCACCATCGACAGCGCGACGATGATGAACAAGGGTTTCGAGGTAATCGAGGCTAAATGGCTCTTCGGCGTGGAGCCGAAACAGATACAAGTGCTCGTCCACCCACAGTCAATCGTACACAGCGCCGTGCAGTTCTGCGACGGAGCGGTGAAGGCCCAGCTCGGCGTTCCAGACATGAGGCTGCCCATACAGTACGCCTTCGCCTACCCGGAGCGCATAAGCCTGTCGTCGGCGCGGCTCGACCTGCTGAGCCACAAGCTCGAGTTCTTCGAGCCTGACACGGAGAAATTCCGCTGCCTGGCGCTGGCTTTCGAGGCCATAGGGCGCGGAGGCAACATGCCGTGCATACTCAACGCCGCCAACGAAGTGGTAAACCGCGGCTTCCTTGAAGGCCGCTGCGGCTTCCTGCAAATGAGCGACATCATCGCCAAGACGATGGAGCGGGTGGCATTCGACGCCACCCCAACATACGAGACATACACCGCCACCGACGCCGAGGCGCGCCGCGTGGCCGCCGAACTGATGGAAGGCCTACGCCGCGCATAGCCGGCGGCAGGGCGGCGACGCCCATGCAGCCACCCAGCCAGCCACTGCCTACAAAATCATTCCAACATAAACATCAACTGACAACGAAATGGAAATCTTTCTGATTCGCGTATTGCAGTTCATGCTTGCAATATCAATACTGGTCCTCCTGCACGAAGGGGGGCACTTCTTCTTTGCGAAACTCTTCGGCGTCCGCGTCGAAAAGTTCTACCTCTTCTTCGACCCGTGGTTCCATCTCTTCGAGTTCAAGCCCAAGAAAAGCGACACCACATATGGAGTGGGCTGGCTCCCGCTGGGCGGATACTGCAAGATTTCAGGCATGATCGACGAGAGTTTCGACACCGAGCAGATGAAGCGGCCGCCCCAGCCGTGGGAGTTTCGCACGAAGCCGGCGTGGCAACGGCTGCTCATCATGGTAGGCGGCGTGCTCGTAAACTTCCTCCTCGCCCTTTTCATCTACGCCATGATACTCTTCCACTGGGGCGACACTTACATCCCGGTGAGGAACATGACCAACGGCATGGCGTTCAACGCCGACGCCAAGGCGCTCGGCTTCCGCGACGGAGACATACTCATCGGCACAGAGAAAGGCGAGTTCAAGGACTTCAACGCCGACCTGTACCGAGACCTGGCTGAGGCGCGACGCGTTGACATTGTGCGCGGCGGCAAGGCCATGAGCATAAGCCTGCCCGGCGACCTCAACATGCTCGACATGCTGCAGAAGCAGCCCCAGTTCGTCCGCCCGCTCATCCCTGCCCGCGTGGACAGCGTGCTCCAAGGCTCGGTGGCAGCCACGATGGGCATGCGCCCCGGCGACATGGTGGTAGGAATCAACGGCAAGGAGGTGGGCTCATGGAACGCTTTCGTTGACGAGATAGACCGCATGAAAGACGTGCTCGCCGTGGCCAAGACGCCGGCAGACAGCATGAAAGTGCGCCGGGCAACCATCGTAACCGAGCGTGGCGGCGTGCGCGACACGTCGGCCGTGGTGCTCTCGCCCGAGCTTGTGCTGGGCTTCACGGTGAAGACGGCCTCCTCGCTCTACCAGCCCGTAACCATAGAGTATGGCTTCTGGGAGAGCCTGCCCGCCGGGGTGGTGTATGGCGTGGACGTGCTCAAGGGCTACGTGAGCGACATGAAGTACGTGTTCTCGGCCGACGGGGCCAAGTCGCTTGGCGGCTTCGGCACGATAGGCAGCCTCTTCCCGCCCATATGGGACTGGTACCTGTTCTGGAAGATGACCGCTTTCCTCAGCATCATCCTCGCCTTCATGAACATCCTGCCCATCCCGGCGCTCGACGGCGGCCACGTGCTCTTCCTGCTCTACGAGATGATAACGGGCCGCAAGCCGAGCGAGAACTTCATGATACGCGCCGAGTACGTGGGCTTCGGCATACTCATCCTGCTCATGGTGGTGGCCAACCTCAACGACATACTCCGCTGGCTGGGCTATATGTAGCGGCGGGGAAGCCTGTGTGCCTGCCGCCACGGGGCTGGCGGCGCGCAAGGGCTCAAACGGATGCGGCGCGGAACCGGGCTTGGTTCCGCGCCGCATTTGCGCTTGCGCCGCCGCTGCAGCCTGGCCGGGGCGGTGCCTCAGCCTAAGTCGACTACCGTTATGCCAGCCCCGCCGAACTGCACGTGCTCGTCGCGGAAGGCCGTAACGTTAGGCACGGTGGCCAGGTACTGTCGTATGAGCTGGCGGAGTATGCCTGAGCCGGTGCCGTGGAGTATGCGCACGCGGCTCATGCCTACGAGTATCGCGTCGTCGATGAAGTAAGTCACGGCGTTTACTGCCTCGTCGCCGCGCATCCCCCGCACGTCGAGGTCCTGCCTGAAGTTGAGCTTGCGCTGGTCGATGGCCTCGCGTGTGCTGCGGCTCGCGGCGGTGAATGGCGACGCGGCGGGGCTGTCCTGCCTGGGCTTTTCGGCGTGCTCGAGCCTGTCGGCGCGCATCTTGGTGCGCATGTCGCCGAAGATGACAGTGGCCATCTTGCCGTCGACCGCCTCGACGCGGCCCACCGAGGTGAGCCCTTTTATCCTCACCGTGTCGCCTGGGGCCACCGCCGCCCTGGCTTCGCCGGCCTTGCGCTGCGCCTCACGCGCCACCTCGGCCTGCTCAAGCCGCTGCTGCTCGCCCGCGGCCTTGTCGCGCTTGCGCTTCTCGCGGCGCTCCTTGCGCTCCTGTATCTGGCGCATCTTCTTGGCTATCAGCTCGTCGTTGTCCTTGGCGTCGATGCCGGCCACCTCCTGCCTGAAGGCGTTCAGCTCCTCGCGTATGCGCTTGGTCTCCTCGCGCTCGGCCTGGCTTTCGCGTATCTCGCGTATGGTGTTCTCTATCTTTCGGTTGCTCTCGCGCAGCAGTTCCTCGGCCTGCTCCTTGGCCCGGCGCAGGATGTCCTTGCGGCTTTGCTCGAGTTCGCGTATATCTTCTTCGTAGCGGGCAATGCGCTGCTCCAGCGTCTTCTCGTGCTGGTGTATGGCTTGGCGCTTGTTTTCCCAGTAACGCTTGTCGCGGACGATGTCCTGCAGGTACTTGTCGCTCTGTATGTAGTCGGAGCCTACTATCTCGGAGGCGTCGCGTATCACCTCGTCGGGCATGCCTGCCTTGCGTGCTATCTCGATGGCAAACGAGCTTCCGGGCTGCCCTATGGCCAGCTGGAAGAGCGGGCGCATCTCGTGGCGGTCGTAGAGCATGGCCCCGTTGGCCACGCCTTCGTGCGAGTCGGCGAAGTGCTTGAGGTTATGGTAGTGCGTGGTGATGACCCCGTAGGCCCCCTTGAGGCAGAACTGCCTGAGCACCGCCTCCGCGATTGCTCCCCCTATCTGCGGCTCCGTGCCGCTGCCGAACTCGTCGATGAGCAACAGTGTCTGCCCGTCGGCGTGGCGCATCATCTGCTTCATGTTGGCCAGGTGGCTCGAATAGGTGCTCAGGTCGTTCTCTATGCTCTGCTCGTCGCCTATGTCTATCATTATGTTGCGGAACACACCGACGGCAGAGCGGTCGCCCAGCGGCACCGGCAAGCCGCACTGCACCATGTACTGCAGCAGGCCCACGGTCTTGAGGCACACCGACTTGCCGCCGGCGTTGGGCCCGGAGATGATGAGGATGCGCTTCCGGGCGGTGAGCGCCACGTCGAGCGGCACGACCTGCCTGCCCTGCTTTGCGAGCGAGAGTGCCAGCAGCGGGTGCGCGGCGCGTATCCAGTCCATGTGCGGGCGCGCCTCCACGGCAGGTTCCACGGCGGCAGTAAGCTCGGCCAGGGCGGCCTTTGCCTGCAACAGGTCGATGGCCGCGAGGAAGCGGTAGGAGTCGAGCAGCTCGCGCACATGGGGCCTCACGAGGTTGGCGAAGTCGGTGAGTATGCGTATTATCTCGCGCCTCTCCTCGGCCTCCAGCTCGCGTATGCGGTTGTTGGCCTCCACCACCTCGGCCGGTTCAATGTAGACTGTCTTGCCCGTGGCCGACTCGTCGTGGACAATGCCGCGTATCTTGCGCTTCAGCCCCGGGGCCACGGGGATTACGAGGCGGCCGTCGCGGATGGTGGGGGCCACGTCGCGGTCCACCAGCCCCTCGCCCTGCGCCGCCCTGAGTATGCCGCCCAGGGTGCGCGATATGCTCCCCTCGGTGCGCGCCAGCTCGCTGCGGATGCCCTGGAGGGCGGGCGACGCGTTGTCTTTTATCTTCCCGAACTTGTCGAGAATCTGGTCTATGCGCTGCACCATCTGCGGGAACGTGGCCACGCCGTCGGCAAGCCTGTGGAGCGCCGGGTAGGCATATACCGGCTCAACGCCCTCCCCAGCACTGTCTGCCCGGCCCAGGAAACTGACGATGGCGCAAATCGTGTCGAGCGAGCGGCGCAGGTCGAACAGCTCGGGCTCATCCAAGTGGGTGCCTTCGAGCCGCAGCCGGGCCACCGGCTCGCGCACGTCGAAGAAATACTGCATGGGCATCGGCTCTGCCCCGGCCTGTATGCGGCGGAACTCGCGCAGCTGCTCCATCCACTCGTTGATGGCATCAGCGTCGGCGGTGGCCTCGATGCCCTCCACCATGTCCTTGCCCAACGGGCTGAGGCAACGCTGCCTAAGCAGCTCCCTCACCTCGTCGAAGCCTATCTTTGCTTCAAAGTTCTTAGGGTAAATCATGGTGCAAAGGTAGCTCAAACGGCAGACACTGCAAAATAAACACCCATGTTTTTTGCCCGGAGCGCCGGCCTGCACGGCCCGCCCAGCCCTGCCGAGCAGCCGCCAGCGGCAGCCTGGCGCCCCGTGCGCCGCCTCCTGCGCCGCATTTTTTATGCCAAACGGGCAAAAAGGCGCGCAAATGTTTGGCCATGTCAAAAAATAGCCTTACCTTTGCACACGCTTTCAGAGGGAAGCCCCTGCCTTACAGGCAACAGGAGAGATGGTAGAGTGGTCGATTACAGTAGTCTTGAAAACTACCGTACCGAGAGGTACCGGGGGTTCGAATCCCTCTCTCTCCGCAATAAACATTGAAAATCAATGTTTTACAAAATAAACACCCGATTTTACACCCAAGAATGTAAAGTTGGGTGTTTTAGTTCATTTAAAAGATTATGGGATAACCACTACATTTAAAACATTTCGTCTATTTTGTCCGATGAGAAAAGTGTTTATTTATCTATCCATTCAGTTTGATTTTCAGGATTTTGTCCTGAAAGTATTTTTTTTCCTGTCATAAAGACATAACATATACAAGCCGATAGGGGTAGCCCAAAAGACTTTTTGTTTAGACCTGACATGAAACAGTTTAATTAGGAAAGTGTGTATTGAGTGATTGTCCTCTATTAAATCCCATAAATCATTCAAGCATTGATGTTGTTTTAATAAGGGCAAGACTCTATTCTGTAGTATAGAGCAAATCAAATCTTTTATTGGTGAGCAATCTTGATTTGGGTGCAAAATGAACCAATAATCCTCTTTTCCAATAAAATTCCCTATACGAGTTCTTATCGGACAGGAATTTTCCAAAGGAAAATCACAGACCTCATTAAACAAACACATTGCATAATCACCCCAAGTTACACCAATGTTGATTGTGAATTGCCATGTGTTTGAAGAATCATCAAATCCCCATCTGTCTTTTTCATATGCTTTACACCAATGACTTTTCTCCTATGCATGTTTTAAACGTTATTTCCGTTTTATGACGCTTCTGCATTTTCAACGGAAACATTTTGCAAATGGGAGTTGTGGAAATGGGTTGGGGCTTAGGGGCATTTTGGGCGGTTTTCTTCTTCTGTCATTTGAAAACAAGCAAACATTAGTGATGCATACGGCTTTATGATATTGGGATTTATCTGATTAGCGCCAGTTATTTACCATCAAGCGCATTTATAGGTTTTGTTTGCTTTAATATTTATAGGAGGCATAGCCTATTCCATTTACCATGCGCTTTTCATCGCTATTATTCAGCAGAACTTGGCTTCGGACATGTTGGACGGATTTTTTTCTTCATCTTTAGTTTGAGTACCTTTCCATCAATGCTGGGTATCGTAGCTTCAGGATATTGGGTGGAAAAATAGAACATCCGTTTTATGATCATCGGATGAGTCTTTTGAGGAAAGGTTCAAATTCAATTTCTTCAATCATTAGTTAAATATTTGCCGACACCGATTTCCTCAAAACGTTTAATATATAGTTTGCGGAAATAATTATATTTATTAAAGAATTATTATATGACAAAGAAAGAACACACTATTGATTACAGAGGATGTTTCAAGTTTTGGACTTGTTGAAAGCCTGGACATGTCCAGTTTTGAATTGGATGGAGTCTGGGGACATGGTTCTTGTCGTATAAACCAATCCTCGCCTATAATCCTAAAACTGTTTCTATCGACATCAGTTCTCTTATCATTGTAGTAAACGTAATTTTTGTCTCGTATCCACTCATCCGACCTGCGGCCAAGACGATACACGAAATATTCGGCAGTTTCAGCATCTATGCTGCTATGGGAAGGTCTTATGAATGAACTGCTGCTGGAGAAATCGCGGATATAGACATTGTTTTTATCACATGCAACTCCGTTGGCATTGATATGGAATGTTTTGGCATCTACGTTTTCTATCAACTTGCTTCCAAACCAGACATGTGTTGCATCCTTTGCCAAGTTGTCATCTAATACCATAAATGTTGCCTTGTCCACGTCTTTGAGGTATCCCCAATTACCGTAATTTTGGAATACCTTTTCATTATATATTTCCTATTTTGAAATCCGATAACAAAATTACAAAAAAAGTACCGTTTATCAGTCATTTATGGACGGTACTTTTTTGTTTCTCAATGCAATATCCGATTACAGTTTCATCCCCCTGCTTTTCCTTTGCGGCTGTATGGGTTACGTAGATTCTGCTGTAATTTTTTCCCATTGTTCCTTAAACCATTGTACTATGGGTTGTCGGTTTATGGTCAGCATAAGCTTACCACTATCCATCGGATGTTTCTCAACCCTAAAAATATCATTCTTGATGTCAAATTTCCACCTGTGTTCTTCGGAATAAATTTTGCCACTACATTGTATGGATTCTTTCTTTGTCAGAGGTTTTCTATCATGTCTTTGGTAAACCCGATAACAGCGCATAATTTTTCCATTCTCAACATCTCTTTGAACATGGGAAACCATTTGTGGGCTTTTTCAAGCAAGGTGCTCAATCGTGATATTTCCTTGTCTTTGGCTTCAAGTTCTTGATTATGTATTCTTTGAAGATTACGAATTTGTCTGCTATGCTGTTCCTGTATTTGTTGTATCTGAATTTTTAATTCATCAGTAGCTTTGTCCCGTTTGGTAATTTCCTGATGTAGCTGCTCGATGTGATGTTCCAGTTCTTTCAGCTTACCGCTTCCGAAAAGAGAACCTACACCGCTTGCTATGGCGGTAGCAGCATTGGTGGCTGTTTTCTTTAGTTTGTCGGTGCGTATCTCCGATTTTACCTGTTTGAGTTCCTGTTCGGCAAGGATTTACTTGTTGTTCTTTGTGTCGCTTTGGTTTCATCTATACGTTGCAGTCGTTCCAGATGTTCTTTGCCAGTAACATTTTTTGATTGCCCACGTTCCATCATTAGAATGTCTGATGCCAAGAGTCTGCATTTTTGCCATATCCTCGTCATTGAGTTTTCGGCTCTTTCCTGTTTCATGGTTCATCCAGTCGAATACGACATGAGCATGATAATTTGGTTTGAACCATCTC
>VOFD01000904.1_pt1 | contig 70702 bp, 74 predicted proteins | sample 5384101 | NCBI WGS metagenome assembly VOFD01 (sample SAMN12384723, study PRJNA508395) | human gut metagenome | isolation source: healthy gut C | host: Homo sapiens
AACGCCAATATAACGACCAATGCCGTGTACGGAATGGACAACGTAATCGCCGGCCTTAATTTCCGAAAAATACTGCAGCTGCGCGCCTTTATTTTTGCTGTGCAGACGGCGGCGCTTCTGCATACCGAAAATATCGCTTTCGGTAATTAACAGCCAGTTTTCATTCCAGAACCTGAAACCGGCCGTAAGCTCGCCGCTGATTACGCTTACCCTTCCGGGGCTCAGGAACGGCTCGGCATCAACATATCCGGCCGCAATGCCTTTGCCCGTTAAAGTATCGGCAAGCCCGCGCGCCTTTATGCTGCTGCTCATCATAATAACCGGCACTATGCCGTCGTTTAGCCAGCCGCGCAAATCGCCCGCCAAAAGCTCTGTATTGCGGTTATACGGCGCAACCGTGCGCACCGGCATATTAATCTGCATAAAACTGTTAAAATAATTATGCTGCAAGGCCGCAAGCGATACTGCTTTAGCATTGCCGCAGGCTTCCGTCAGCTCCTGTACCGTCCATAATTCGTCGGCATAAGCCTTATTTTCGTTATAAATTTTTTCCGCCAAATCCCACAAACGTGATGGTTCATCCACAAAAAGCAGGGTTTTGGCACTTACATAATCAAAAACGGAGGCATTAAAACTTTCCTGTTCAGGCTCCTGCAAAGGTACAATTTTAATTTTCCCGAGATTTTCCACACTGCGCTGGTTTTCCAGGCTGAAACTGCGTATAGCGTCAACGGTATCGTCAAACCATTCTACGCGCAGGGGCAGTTTGCTGTTGATGGGAAAAATATCGAGAATATCTCCGCGCACACAAAACTGGCCGATTGCATCTACCTGCTGCGTGCGTTCATAGCCAAATTCGGTGAATTTTGCAATAAGTTCCTGCTGGTCGGTTATGCTGCCGCAGTTAATTTCTATACCTTCCTGTGCCGCAGTTTTATCCGGCAGTTTCTGTAAAAGCGCTTCAGCGGTTACAAATACTATGCCGCGTTCCTCTCCGCGCAAAAAGCGCAGGGCAGCAACACGTTCCGCCTGTACCTCGCGGCTTTTGGCATCGGCCTGCACACGCGGCAAATCGGCAGGATACAATTCATACATCGGCAGTTCCGGATAAAACCAGTTTAAACTGCGGCGGTATTCGCGTATTTCATCGCGACCGCTTACAAGAAACGCCAAAGAGCCCTGTCCCGCAAAAATGCTGTCCAGAGCTGCAATAATAACCGTTTTTACCGGGCCGCTTACGCCATTAAGGCTTACGCCGCCTTTTTTTAATGCTTCTGCCGTGCGCCGCACTTCATTTATGGCAACAACATTATCAAGCAATAAATTTTTCATAACCAATCCTGTAAAATATTAAAATGAAACAGGGTTTCAGCGTTGAAGCCAAAACCCTGCCCATAAACCGAAATTAAAGTTTAACTGCAAAATCTTTGCGGTCAAAGCTGTGTACAGCGTCTACAAAACGTACCGTACCGGTTTTGTAGCGCATGGAAACGGTATGCGTACGCACGCCGCCGCCAAAATAACGCAGTCCGTTCAAAAGCTGGCATTCGGTAATGGCAGTTGCGGTAAACATGCAGTCATCACCTTTTACCATATCGTCAAGGGTTAAAACTTTATTTACATCGCCAATGCCCATATCAAGGCAGCGTTTTACCTGTGCTTCGTCTTCCGGGCACAAACGCGCCTGCATATCGCCGCCAAGGCATTTAATTGCTGCTGCTGCAAGTACGCCTTCCGGTGCGCCACCGCGGCCGATATACATATGAACGCCGGTGCCTTCAATGCCGGCATTAACAATCGGGTTTACGTCGCCGTCGGTAATAAGGTGAATACGTGCGCCTGCGCTGCGGATTTCATCCATCAAACCGTAATGGCGTTCACGGTCGAGCAGTACAACAGTTAAATCGCCGACTTTTCTGTCCAGTGCTTTGGCCACGCGTTCCAGGTTTTCCTTAACCGGAGCGTTGATGTCGATGCAGCCTTTGGCACGGGGGCCGACAGCAATTTTATCCATATACATGTCAGGAGCGTGAAGCAGGCATCCTTTGGGAGCAATGGCAATTACGGCAATAGCGCCCGGCTGCCCTTTGGCAACAAGGTTTGTACCTTCAACAGGGTCAACGGCAATATCAACTTCTGGGCCGCCCGCACCTACATGTTCACCAATGTAAAGCATCGGCGCCTCGTCCATTTCACCTTCACCAATTACAACCGTACCGCTGATATTAACAGTGTCAAACATTTTTCTCATAGCGTCAACGGCAAGCTGGTCAGCACCGTTTTTATCGCCGCGGCCAACGCTGCGTCCACAGGCAATGGCAGCTGCTTCCGTTACACGAACGAACTCCATGGATAATTCTCTGTTCATTCCTACCCCAACTCCTTTATTTTAATAATCACTTCATAACAATTATGCCACGTTAACGAAGTTTCTGCAACAAAAAACTATTTTTTATATGTTAAGAAAATTTAAGCATCAGCAATTTAAACAAAAATTGGAATGGCAGCACCAGTGCCGTGTAGATAAGCAAAAAGCTGAAAAGCACCGTAGCCAGCGCGCGCTTGAAATCAATAAGATATACCGACTGCAAAGAACGCACCAAAAGATATACCATCCACAGCAGCCCTGCCAGAATTGCCGCCGCCAGCACCAGAATGCCTGTAAATGACAATTTCGTGCTTAACAATGCTACCGGCGTCAGCATTAAAAACGGCAGCGTTGTGTAGCCCAAAAGGCAAATCAGCCCGACGGCATCTCCGGCCAGCGCGCCCATAGTACACAAAATACCGTGCAGCAAAAAGCCGTACATTAAAAAGGCATACGCCCGTTATAACCAGTACAACGGCAATAATGCCAAAACGTACCGATAAGGGCTGTTCCAGAAAAAGCTGGTTTGTAATTACGCCGCAGAACAAGCCGACGCTCATGGTAAAATACCACAGGCTGCGCCACAGGCATTTTTCCTTAACCAGCATTTCCATGCCGTCCCTGGTAGAAAACAATACATCAAAAGTTTTGCGCCTCATAAGGCATCACCTCTCAGCCTTGGGGACGGGTGCTGTTTTCATGTCTGCCGCTGCGCCGTTCAAAGCATTTTCAAGCTGAGATAAAATAAGTTCGCTCAAACGTGCTTCAAATAAAATCTGCCACGGTTTTGCCGTTTGTTTTTCCTTAATTTCGGGTATGCCGTTTACGCCTATTAATTTACCGGCAGCTTCCAGAGCATCATAATAATTGCCTATTTCATCAACAAGGCCCAGCTGCTGCGCCTGCTTGCCGGTATAAACCCTGCCGTCTGCCAGGGCACGCACGGCGGCAGTATCCATTTTGCGGCCGTTAGCCACAACGGCAATAAATTCATCATACAGCTGATTTACTATTCCCTGTAAAATTTCGCGTTCTTCCGCGGTCATTTCCCTGTCGGGAGATAAAATGTCTTTATGCGGGCCGCTTTTGATTTTGCCGGTATAAACACCGATTTTTTTATACAAATCTTCAACGTTCATATAAGGCATATATACGCCAATGCTGCCGGTAAGGGTAGAAGAATTGGCATAAATAACATCGCTGTAAGAAGCAAGCCAATATGCCGCAGAAGCAGCCTGGTCGCCCATGGAAGTTACTATCGGCTTTTTGGTGGTTTCTTTAAAGCGTTCCAGTTCGCGCCCTACTTCCTCCGCAGCAGTTACGCTGCCGCCCGGCGAATTTATATGCAGCACCAGCGCCTTAACGCTGCTGTCTGCCGCCGCATCACGGATTTCTTTCATCAGCTGGCCGCTGGTTGCAGCCTGCGTGCCGCCGAGCAGAGTCTGTTCAACGGAAGCCCCGTCAACAATCGGCCCGCTGATATTAATAACGGCAACCCTGTCGCCGACAGCTACTTTAGGCTCATTATTGTTATTGCCGCCCAGCAGCGAAACAACAAACGACAAAACGGCAATCAGCAAAACAGCGCTTATAAAAATTTTTTTCAGCATATTTTCATCTCCTTATACGCAAAAAGCAGACCGTTAAACAGTCTGCTTTTTGGTTAATTTACCGGCTTTATTTTTGTTCCCTCAAAGCAGCGGCAATAAAATCTCTAAACAACGGATGCGGATGGGTCGGGCGGGATTTAAATTCCGGATGGAACTGAGCGCCCAGGAACCACGGATGAACCGCTTCCGGCAATTCAACTATTTCTACAAGACGGCCGTTAGGCAAAGTACCGCCAATGCGCATGCCGCCTTCAACAATTTTTTCTCTCAGGAAGTTATTTACTTCGTAGCGGTGACGGTGGCGTTCATAAATAAGTTCTTCGCCGTAAGCCTTCTGGGTAAGAGTACCGGAATAAACTTTGCAGGGATAAAGGCCAAGGCGCATGGTGCCGCCTTTTTCTTCAACGTCAACCTGGTCAGGCATCAAGTCAATAACAGGGAATTTGGTTTCGGCATCAAATTCACTGCTGTTGGCGCCTTCCATGCCGCAAACATTGCGTGCATATTCAATTACGGCGCACTGCATGCCAAGGCAGATGCCGAAGAACGGAATTTTGTTTTCCCTTGCATAACGAACAGCCATAATTTTGCCTTCAATGCCGCGGTTGCCGAAGCCGCCCGGAACGAGAATGCCGTCTACATCATGCAGCAGTTCGTCAACATTGTTGTCTTCTTCCATTTTTTCGGAATTTACCCATTTAATTTCAATTTCGCTTTCGTTGGCAACGGCAGCGTGTTTCAAAGCTTCTGCAATACTGATATATGCGTCATGCAGTTCAACGTACTTGCCTACAACGGCAATGGTTACTTTACGGTCATAATGTTTCAGGATACGCGCAACCATTTTATGCCATTCTTCCATATCTTTCAGCTTGTCTTCCATGTCCAGTTTTTTCAGTACAACGGTGTCAAGCCCCTGTTCTTCCATCAGCATCGGCACTTCATAAATGCTTTCTGCCGTAAGGTTTTGAATAACTGCTTCCGGGTCTACGTCGCAGAACATGGCCATTTTTTCGCACATATCTTTGGAAATCGGCCTTTCGCTGCGGCAAACAAGAATATCCGGCGAAATGCCGATGCTGCGCAGTTCTTTAACGCTGTGCTGGGTCGGTTTGGTTTTAAGTTCACCTGCAGCGGCAATATAAGGAACCAGAGTTACATGGATATACAAAACATCGTTTTTGCCGACTTCTTTTTTAACCTGGCGGATTGCTTCGAGGAACGGCAGGCTTTCAATATCGCCGACAGTACCGCCGATTTCGGTAATTACAAAATCAGCATTGTCATCACGCCCAACGCGGTAAACACGTTCTTTAATTTCGTTGGTAATGTGCGGAATTACCTGTACGGTACGGCCAAGATAATCGCCGCGGCGTTCTTTATTGATAACGGAAAGATAAATTTTGCCGGCAGTTACATTAGAGCTTTTGGACAGGTTAATGTCGATAAAGCGTTCATAGTGCCCTAAATCAAGGTCTGTTTCGGCACCGTCGTCGGTTACAAAAACCTCACCGTGCTGATAAGGGCTCATGGTGCCGGGGTCAACATTGATGTAAGGGTCAAACTTTTGGATGGTAACTTTATAACCGCGGCTTTTCAGCAGTCTGCCGAGCGAAGCTGCCGTAATGCCTTTGCCAAGAGAGGAAACAACACCGCCGGTTACAAAAATATACTTAGTCATAATTATCCTCCAATCAGTAATTTATTTTAACTGCATTACATTCTTTCCGGTGCGGATACGCCTAAAATATTCAGCGCATGGCGCAATACATGCTGAGTTGCTTTAACAAGTTTAATGCGTGCCTGCTGCACTTCCGGGTCTACGCCAAGAATGCGGCACTGGTTATAGAAGGAATGGAACAAACCTGCCAGTTCATGCACATAATGGGCTACGCGGTGTACCGCGCGCTCTTTGGCTGCCGAGGCAATAAGTTCCGGATATTCGCCCAGTTTTTTAATCAGTTCAATTTCTGCCGGGTCGGTCAGCAAAGTATAATCGGCTTCGGCCGCTTCTTCAATGCCTGCTTCCTTAAGCTGGCGGAAAATGCTGCAAATACGCGCATGTGCGTACTGAATATAGTAAACAGGGTTTTCGTTGGATTTTTCCGTAGCAAGCGTCATGTCAAAATCCAGCTGGCTGTCAATGCTGCGCATTACAAAGAAGAATCTTGCTGCATCGGTACCAACTTCTTCAATCAGTTCATTTAAGGTAACGCTCTGGCCGGTACGTTTCGACATTTTTACAAGTTCGCCGTTGCGGTACAGGCTTACCATCTGCAAAATCAAAACTTCAAGCTGTTCGGGGTTATAGCCAAGCGCACCGACAGCTGCTTTCATGCGGGCAATGTAACCATGGTGGTCAGCGCCCCACAGGTTAATAACACGGTCAAAGCCGCGTTCGAATTTATTGCGGTGGTAAGCAATATCTGCAGCAAAATAAGTGGGCACGCCATTGTCACGGATAACAACGCGGTCCTTATCGTCGCCGTATTCGGTAGCTTTCAGCCACAGCGCACCGTCTTTTTCATACATATAACCGCGTTCGGTAAGGTAATCGCAGGCTTCCTTAATTTTGTTGCCGTCATGCAGGGTCTGTTCGCTGAACCATACATCATAAGTAACATTAAACGCTTCCAAATCTTCTTTCAGCGCTGCAAGCTTTTCTTTTAACGCAATGGTACGGAATTCTTCAATGCGCTGTTCTTCTTCCATTTTTAAAAACTTGTCGCCGTAAATACGTTTAATGCGTTCTGCCGTATCTATAATGTCATGACCGTGATAGCCGTTTTCCGGAAATTCCACATCAATGCCGAAAGCTTCAAGATAGCGGGCATTAACGGATGCTGCCAGATTGTTAATCTGGTTTCCGGCGTCATTAATGTAATATTCGCGGGTAACATTGTAGCCGGCTGCTTTCATTAAATTTGCAAGCGAGCTGCCAACTGCTGCTCCGCGCCCATGGCCTACATGCAGCGGGCCGGTAGGATTGGCACTTACATATTCAATCTGAATTTTTTCATCTGTCGGCGCTTTTAAATTGCCGTAATTTTCACCGGCTTTTACAATGTTTGCAAACAAATCGCTCAGCCAGTTATTTTTCAAGTAAAAATTAATAAATCCCGGACCTGCAATTTCAGCTTTTTCAACATAAGCGCAATCTAAATTATCTATTACAGCCTGTGCTATAATTCTCGGGCTGCATTTTAAACTTCTTGCGGACTGCATGGCAAAATTAGTTGCAAAATCGCCGAATTCTTTTTGAGGCGGTACTTCCAAAAGTACGTCAGGCAGTTCTCCTTCTTTTACAACTCCCTTTTCAATAGCGCTTAACGCCGCTTTTTTTATGGCATCTGCCAAAATTTCCTTAATGTCCATGCGCATCCTCCTCAATAGTTATCTTTATTTTCATTTCGCTCTGTTCCTGCCCGGCAATTTCCAGCATATATTCAAGTTCAATGTTCCAAATACCGTCACGGCAGTAAACATACAAATATTCTGTGTTTGTTTTTAAACCGAATGTTATGTACGGAGTTTTATAAACGCTTATACACTCCAGCCCCTGGGCAAATTCCTGGCGCGATTCCACCGTGCCGCTGCGGATAATTACCACATTATCATAATTCCATTTTATAGTGGTTTTTGTACCCTGCATGCCAACGGCTTCGGTTTCATCATAAAAAACGTAAAACTTTCCGTTTTTTTCTGCCATCCGCCCAAAGGAAACCGTTTCTATGGCAGCTTTTTCGTTATTGTTTTTTTCATAACTTTTAACATGAATTCTGACTTTTTTCATTTCCATAAAAGCACTCAAAAATGACCGGAGCCTGCTTCACTTTCAGGTATCTTCACTACTGCAAAACGAAGCAAGCTCTGCAAAAATTTATCACGGTCCAAAAACTGCCAAAACTTCTTAAATATTATATCTCACCGTCACGGTACAGTCAACCGCATATAATTTTACAATCAACGATTTTGCTTGCTTTAATGCAATAAAGAAGTGTATAATTAATATATTATTTACATAAACCATACATGGGGAGGAATTTTAATGCAACAGGATTTAGGCAGTATTCTGGCCTATGCACTTTATTTTATTGTGCTGTTTGCCATCGGGCTTTACCATATGAAGGATACAGGCGATATGCAGAGCTATATGCTCGGCGGGCGTAAAATCGGCCCGTGGGTTTCGGCAATGAGCGCGGAAGCCTCGGATATGAGCGGCTGGATGCTGATGGGCCTGCCGGGTTATGCTTATGTTGCTGGCGTAAGCGCTTTCTGGATTGCTGTCGGGCTTGCGCTCGGTACATGGCTGAACTGGCGTTTTGTTGCGCAGCGCCTGCGTATTTACACCAAAATAGCCAACGATTCCATTACGCTGCCGGACTTTTTTGAAAACCGTTTTAATGATACCAGCAAAATTCTGCGTATTGTATCCGCCGTTTTCATTTTTATTTTCTTTTTAATTTATACCGCGTCCGGTTTCGTTGCGGGCGGACGCCTTTTTACCACCGTTTTTGATATTTCCTACGTTTCTTCGCTGCTTATTACAGCGGGCATTGTAATTTTCTACACATTTACAGGCGGTTACCTTGCGGTTTGCCGTACCGACTTTTTCCAGGGCACGCTGATGTTTTTTGCAATTATCGTAGTGCCTGTTACCGGCATCATGGTTGCCGGCGGGCCTGCCGAAACAATCAGTTCCCTGCATGCATTAAACCCCAACTATTTTAATATGTTTACCGATGCTACCGGCCTGACGCTCAGCTTTACCGCCATTGCTTCACTTATCGGCTGGGGCCTCGGCTACTTCGGCCAACCGCATATTCTCGTACGTTTTATGAGCATTACCTCTGCTAAAGAAATTCCGCAGGCAACACGCATTGCCATGGTTTGGGTAATTTTCTCCCTGTTCTTTGCCGTTGCTTCCGGCCTTGTAGGCCGCGTTGTTTTAGGAGATGCACTTACCGGCGTTAACGCCGAAACCGTCTTTATGGTTCTTAATGAACAGTTCTTCAACTCCTTTATGGCCGCAATCATTATCTCTGCCATTTTAGGCGCAATTATGAGTACGTCTTCAGGTCAGCTTCTGGTTACGGCCTCTGCAATTTCCACAGACTTTTATCAGGCACTGCTGCGCAAAAATGCCAGCCAGAAAGAACTGGTGCTTGTCAGCAGAATCGCCGTTATTCTTGTTTCGGCCTGCTCTCTGGCACTGGCCTATAACCCCAACAACTATATACTTGACCTTGTTGCATACGCCTGGGCAGGATTCGGAGCTTCATTCGGCCCGCTGATGCTGTTCAGCCTGTTCTGGAAACGCACCACGCTTAAAGGCGCGGTTGCCGGCGTATTCTTTGGCGGCAGCACCGTACTTTTATGGAAGGAATGTTTTGCATATACCGGGCTGTACGAAATTATCCCGGGCTTTGCGGTTTCCTGCCTGGCAATCTTTATTGTAAGCCTGCTTGATAAACAGCCTTCTGCTTCCATCATTAAAGATTTTGAAGCAACAGAACAGCATATCAACGATTTATAATTAAAAATTAATGAAGCCTGTACATCAAAAAATGTACAGGCTTTTTCTTTTGCCAATTTTATAAGCTCATTCCAAGTTCAAATGCTTTCTGCGGATATTCTGTTTTGGCTGCAGCTTCGCGTGTCGGACAGCCCGGTGCAAGCACCCTGCCCCTGTCCTGCCAGTGCATATACCCTGCCAGCGAATCATAATGGTCAACAAGCGCATCGAAAGTCCAGCCGGCACTGTCCCATGCGGTAGCCATTAAAATGCTCTTTTTACCGTCAAAGCTGCGCAGCCTGCCGTGCATACGGTCGATGACAGTTTTCAGCTGCGCCGACATATCATAGTAATACATCGGCGTTACAAGCACAATCATATCCGAATCCAAGAGTTCAGGCATCAGTTCATGTTCGATATCATCTTTAAATACGCAAGGCCCGTTCATGCCGCAGGCATTGCAGCCGGTGCAGGCGTGAATATTTTTAAAAATTCTCTGCGGTTCATAAGTCCCCCTTCTGTTCTGAATATCTTTACTATCATTATATTAAAGTCGGTTTTGTGCGTCTAATGCTTATTTTTTCTGTTCAGCCATGCCTTTAGGTAATAAAAAATCCTGCGGCTGCCAAACATCTAACCACAGGATTTTATCATGCCTTATCCGTATATAGTTCATAAAATTTAAGCATTGGCATTTTTGCCGCTGCTGTTTTACAATTTTAAACAGAGGTTTTAAGTTAAAATATTTTTTGTATTAAAAACATATAGGCCACCGTTCCGCCAACAATGCTTATAAGCATGCTGCGGCGCCAAAAATGCAGCGCTAACGTAATTGCCGCGCAAATAAATTCCGGCAGGCCGTACCAGGCATTAAACGGAGCGTCTTTTAAGCTGTAAACCACAAGCATGCCCGTAACGGCAAACGGCAAAACCTTGCCTAAATAATTAACAAAATCGGGTATCGGCCGCCCGCCGCCAAAAATAATAAAGGGCAAAAAGCGGGTCAGTACGGTTGCCAAAATAATAGCGGCAATCATTATTATGCTCTGCCCAACAGTCATTGTCATCACTGTGCCCTCCTTTTAATAACGGCAAAAACAAGCAGCATCATAAGCATGGCAGGTATCATAAAATTTTCCGTGCCAAAAATAAACAGGCACAACACCGAAGCGGCAAGGCCTGTTAACGCAGCACCGTGCGCGTCTGCATTAAGCCACTGTTCGGCAAAAATAACCAAAAACAACGCAGGCAGCACAAACTCGATGCCTTCAGACGGAAAATTAATGGCACTGCCTACAACGGCACCCAAGGTTGCTCCCGCAACCCAGTAAAAATGGTTTAGCATCGTTACAAAAAGCATAAACCATGAACGGTCAACGCCGTCAGGCACTTTTGTCATGCTGTTTATGGCAAAGCTTTCATCACACATGCCAAAAATAAGATACAGCTTTTTTTCCAGCCCGGCACATTATATGGCCTGAGCATGGAAACGGCATAAAACAAATGCCTTGCGTTAAGCATAAACGCTGCCAAAAAGCACTTATCGGCTCAAAACTGCCAAGCAGCATCGTTACCGAAACGAACTCTACTGAACCTGCGAAAATAAGCAGGCTCATAAAAAACGGATATAACGGTGAAAAGCCCTTGCTCACCATTAAAAAGCCGTACGACGCCCCTAAAAAAATAAAACTTGCACCAATCGGCACAGTATATGGAAAAGCTGTTTTAAATGCTTTTATTTTAACGCTGTTCAAAGTAACACTCCCATAAAATTGCATATTTCAGCAAAAACTGCCGCTTAACCGGCGTTAAAAATGTTATAATATTTTTAAGAAAAGGTTTATTTATAATAAAGCCGTTATGTTATTATTCTAATCAACCAGCAGTTTTGTGTCAAGTATAAATAACAATAGTTCGTTTTATCTTACGCTTGTAAACAATAATAAATTTACAAATACTGTAAAATTAATAAGGAGGTTTTTACCATGACTACCACAAAACCTGTTCCCGGCACCGGCGGCGACCATTACATTCCTTACTCCGAACGCAGCGGCGCTGAATCCGTTGTTTATTTTACCAGAGATTTATCTGCCGAAGGCCTGCTGAAAATTTTTAAACGCATCAGCGCAAATCTTACCGGCAAAACGGCAATTAAGCTGCATACCGGAGAACCGCACGGGCCTAACATTATTCCGCGCCCGTGGGTTAAAAACTTAATTGAAAAGGCTTTACCTGAAGCCGCAATAGTTGAAACCAATGCCTATTATGCAGGCGGACGTGATACCACCGAAAAGCATCGCGATACCATTGCCCTTAACGGCTGGAATTTTTGCCCGGTTGATATTATGGACGAAAACGGCACCGCAGTTTTGCCTGTTAAAAACGGCAAATGGTTTATCGAAATGCATGTTGGCAAAAACTTGCTGAATTATGATTCACTGTTTGTTTTAACACATTTTAAAGGGCATGTTCAGGGCGGTTTCGGCGGCAGCGATAAAAATATCGGAATTGGCTGCGCCGACGGACGTATCGGTAAAGCCATGATTCATACCACACCGGGTTCCACCAACCAATGGGATATTGCCAAAGAAGAATTTATGGAAAGAATGACAGAATCCTCCAAAGCAGTAGTTGACCATTTCGGCAAAAATATTGCTTTTGTTAACGTAATGCGCAATATGTCTGTTTCGTGCGACTGTGAAGGAACAGCTGCTGAACCCGTTGTAACGCCTAATGTCGGCATACTCGCCTCGCTTGATATTTTAGCCATTGACCAGGCAAGCGTGGACCTTATTTACGCCATGAAAGAAACTGACCGCAAAGCGCTGGTAACGCGTATGGAAACGCGCCACGGCCTGCGCCAGCTTACTTATATGAAAGAACTTGGCATGGGCAACGATAAGTATAAACTGATTGACATTGACAACGGCGACAAAGAAATTACACTTGAAGAAGCCGTAAAAGATGTTGTGCCTTTTAAAGCCGAATAATTAAAGTGATTGACTCGAAATCAAATGTACAAACCCCTTCAAAAAATTTTGAAGGGGTTTTGCTTGCTTAAAGCGCGGTTTAACTTGTTATAATTTAGTAAATAAAGATTTATTAAATTAAGCAGCAGTTGAAAGGATGAAAAAAATGGAAAAATATCAGTTTGGTTTTGGCTGCATGCGCCTTCCGCTTTTAAATGCAGATGACGTTACTTCTTTTGATTTTGCAAAAACAGAACAGCTTTTCGACGCATATTTAAATTTTGGTTTTACCTATTTTGATACTGCCTATACCTATCACAGTTACCAGTGTGAAAAAGCTGTCCGCAAAGTGCTGGTTGAGCGGCATCCGCGCAGCGCCTTTGAACTTGCCACAAAAATGCCGCTGCGTGATTTTAAAGATACGGCAGATTTGAAAACAGCAACGCTTACCCGCAAAGAAAATAAACGGTAAATAAACTTAAGGCACAGCTATAATGAACGGCTGTGTCTTTTGCGTATCTGTATAAAAATAATAACTAAATAAAAAAGCACATTCCAACACGCAATTGAAATGTGCATTATTCTCTGGCGGAGAGGGTGGGATTCGAACCCACGGTACGTTGCCGTACATTTGATTTCGAGTCAAACACCTTCGACCACTCGGACACCTCTCCATCTTTAATTAGCCTGGCTGTAAATTTTATTTAAAGCCAGCTATATTATTATACTATTAATTTTACTTTTTGCCAAGTGGCATAATTATTTTTGTTTCTGCTGCTTGTTTTCCTCACGGCGCTTTTTAAAAAAATCTTTTAATACAGCGGCACATTCTTCTTCGCAAACACCGCTTGTAACTTCTACTGCATGGTTAAGGTTAGTATTGCTTACAATGTTAAAAATAGATTCCGCAGCGCCTGCTTTAAAATCCGGACACCCGTAAACAAGCCTTTTCAGGCGGCTGTTTACAATAGCCCCAGCGCACATAGGGCACGGCTCCAGCGTTACATAAAGCGTTGCGTCATTTAAACGCCAGCGTTCCAAAACAGCGCAGGCTTCAATAATGGTAATCATTTCGGCATGGGCTGTTGCATCATGCCAGGTTTCGCGCATATTATGCGCTGCTGATATAACTTCACCGTTTGCAACAAGCACCGCGCCAATAGGTATTTCTCCGCGTTCTGCGGCTTTTTTTGCTTCTTCTATGGCAAGCTGCATATAGTATTCGTCAGTTTTGGCCTGCATTTTCAAGTTCCTCCTGTGCCTGCATTAATTCTTCCCAGCGCTGCATTAACCGGTCAATTTCTGCCTGCATGGCTTCGTGTTCGGCTGCAATGTGTTTGCTGTGTTCCAAATCCACGTGGTTAGCAGGGTCTGCCATTTGTTTTTCAAGCACGCCCAGCATTGCTTCCTGCTCGCGTATGCTGAGTTCCACCTTTTGCAGCTGTTTGGCAAGTTCTTCGGGACTGTAACGGCGCTGCGCCTTTGCCTTCATTCCCTGTGCCGGTGCAGTTTTTGGTTCTTCTTTTACTGTTTGTACAGCAGATTTTTTTACCGGTTCTGCCGGAGTTGGTTCCGCAGCTTTACGTTTTTCCTTTTCTGCAAGGTAATATTCATAATCGCCTTTGTAATCCTGCAGGGTATGGTTTTCAATTTCCCAGATGCGCCCTGCAATTTCGCCGATAAAGTAACGGTCATGGCTTACAACCAGAAGCGTGCCGTCGAAGGCCTCCAACGCAGCTTCCAGAGTTTCGCGCGCCAGAATATCCAGATGGTTGGTAGGTTCGTCCAAAATTAAAAAATTAGCTCCGTCAAGCACCAGTTTTAACAGCACCAGCCTTGCTTTTTGCCCGCCGGACAGCGTTCCGATTTCTTTAAAAACATCATCGCCATGAAACAGCATACCGCCCAGCAAAGAGCGTGCATATCCGTCATCCATGCCATATTCCGTTAAGAAATTATCAAGCACGGTTTGTTTTTCATCAAGCCTTTCATAACTTTGCGAAAAATAACCCACTTTAACACGGTTGCCTGTTTGCGCTTTGCCTTTTAGCGGCGCAATTTCGCCAAGCACGGTTTTTAAAAGCGTTGATTTACCGCTGCCGTTAGGGCCGATTAAAGCTGCTTTTTCGCCGCGGCGCAGCACAAGGCTGATATCCTTTACAAGCACATTATCCCTGTATCCCACCGTTAAATCATCCAAAATCAGCACGCGCTCGGCCGATTCCGGCGCAGGCGGCAGTTTAAGTTCAAATTCTTCGTTATGCACCGGCGCTTCTATGCGTTCCAGCCTGTCAAGCTGCGACTGGCGCCCGCGTGCCATTTTGCTTTTTATGCCAGCCTTAAAACGGCGGATGTAAGCTTCCGTTCTGGCAATATAATCCTGCTGGGCAGCATAGGCAGCTTCCAGCGTTGCAGTCTGTATTTCTTTCTGCGCCATGTATTTGGTGTAATTGCCTTTAAATGACTGCAAATGCCCGCCTTCCATTTCCAAAATGCGGGTAGCGACATTATCCAAAAACTTTCTGTCATGGCTGACGATTAAAAGGCCGCCCTTAAAATCCTGCAAATATTTTTCCAGCCATTCCGTCATTCTTATATCCAGATGGTTGGTAGGTTCGTCCAGAATCAGAAAATCCGGGCTTTTTACCAGCGCCGCAGCCAAAAGAATACGTGTTTTCTGCCCGCCGGAAAAATTCTGCGCCGGTTTATCCCATACTTCTTCCGTAAAGCCAAGGCCGTTTAAAACTATTTTAATGCGTGTTTCGTAATTATAACCGTCTATATATTCATAACGGCGCGTTACAGACGCATATTCATCAAGAACTTTATCAAGTTTTTCACCCGGTTTTAAATCTGCGGCCTGTGCTTCCAGCTTTTGCAGACGACAGCGCATTTCAGGAATTTCAGGGCAGGAATTCATCATAAACTGCCACAGGCTGCCGCTTCCGATATTGCCGAAGCCCTGCTCCACGTAACCGACGCGCGTGCCTGCTTCAAAGCGCACACTGCCGCCGTCGCTGTATCCATTTTGCAGCAGGCAGTGCAAAAGTGTAGATTTGCCGCTGCCATTAACACCGACAAGCCCGATTTTTTCGCCTTTATCTATCATAAAGCTGATGTTTTTAAAAATTGTTTTTACGCCGAAGCTTTTTGCCAAATTATCAACAACAAGCTGCATAATACATCCTCTGTTTCCTTGTGTTCTCGAATTGCTATTATATCAAAAATTTACCTGCCTGCAAAGCAAAAAATAACACAAGCACCGTTAAGATGCCTGTGTTATGCAGGTAATTTTATTTCAGCCGTTATAACCGTACGGATGGCTTTGATGCCACTTCCACGCCGATTTGATAATTTCTTCAACCGTGCTGTGCTGCGGCTGCCAGCCAAGCTCTGCTTTTATTTTGGCAGAACTTGCCACCAGAACGGCAGGGTCGCCGCTGCGGCGTGCTTCTTCAGTTACGGTAAAATCAACGCCGGTTACTTTTTTGGCAGTTTCAATAATCTCACGTACGCTGAAGCCTTCTTCGCTACCAAGATTGTAAATTCTGCTTCCGCCGCCGTTTACCAGATGTTTAAGCGCCAATACATGGGCAGTTGCCAAATCTTCCACATGAATGTAATCGCGCAGGCAGGTTCCGTCCGGAGTCGGATAATCCGTACCGAAAATTGCTACTTTGTCGCGCACACCCTGGGCCGTTTTTAAAATCAGCGGAATTAAGTGCGTTTCCGGATGATGGTCTTCGCCGATATCCGCCGTAAGCGATGCACCGGCAGCATTAAAATAACGCAGTGCAACGTAGCGCATATCATACGCCATGGCATAATCTTTCAGCATGCCTTCAATAACAAGTTTTGTGCGCCCGTAAACATTGGTAGGCTGAGTCGGAAAATCTTCGCAAATCGGCGTTTTTTCCGGTTCGCCATACACCGCCGCCGTTGAAGAAAATACAATATAATCTACACCGGCTTCTTTCATGGCCTGCAATAAATGCAGCGAGCCTTCCACGTTATTTACATAATATTTCGCCGGGTCGCTCATGCTTTCGCCAACAAGGCTGCTTGCCGCAAAATGAATAACGGCGTCAATTTCAAACTGCGCCATAATATGCTTTAAAAACTGCACATCACGGATATCGCCTTCCACAAGCTGCACGTCATCGCTTACGGCTTCCGGATGCCCGGTAGAAAAATTATCGTATACAATGGGAGTAAAACCCTGTTCTTTTTTCAGTACATTAACAACATGCGAGCCGATATAACCGGCGCCGCCTGTAACCAAAACATTCATGCCGTTACTCCTTGTTTACATCAACAATATGTTTTAAATACTCCAGCAGCTTGCCGCGCATTTCCGGGCGTTTAAGAGCATATTCAACAGTTGCTTCAATAAAGCCCTGTTTGTCGCCCACATCATAACGGCGGCCCTCAAAATTATAAGCATACATCGGCTGCTGTTTTGCCAAAACGCGCAGTGCGTCCGTCAGCTGAATTTCGTTGCCGCGTCCGGGAGGCGTATTTTCCAGAATGTCAAAAATTTCCGGAGTAATAATGTAACGCCCCAAAACCGCCAGGCGTGAAGGCGCTTCTTCCTGCGCAGGTTTTTCCACCATATCTTTTACGGTGTAAGTGCGTGCTTCTTCCGTCGGCGCACCGTCAATAATGCCGTAGCTGGATACTTTTTCCGGCGCAACTTCCTGTACTCCCAAAACGCTGAAGCCGCGGCGGTCATAAACATCTATAAGCTGTTTTAAAGCTGGTTTTTCGCTGTCAACAACATCGTCGCCCAAAAGCACCGCAAACGGCTCGTCGCCGATAAAACGGCGTGCGCATAAAATAGCATGGCCAAGTCCGCGCGGCTCTTTCTGGCGGATATAATGCAGGTTAATTTCCGAAATACGGCGCACCATTTCCAGCTGTTCAAACTTGCCGGAAGCTTCAAGGCTCATTTCCAGTTCCATATTGCGGTCAAAATGGTCTTCAATAGCGCGTTTGCTCTTGCCGCTGATGATAATAATATCTTCAATGCCGGAAGCAAGTGCTTCTTCGATAATATACTGAATAGTCGGCTTATCAACTATCGGCAGCATTTCTTTCGGCGTGGCTTTGGTTGCAGGCAAAAAGCGTGTGCCAAGCCCGGCTGCCGGTATTACTGCCCTGCGTACAGGTTTAATTGTTGTCATTTTATTCGCTCCTTATGCTTCTTCTCCGCCGATAACGGCCAGAATTTCTTCGGTTTTTTCTTTCAAAAGCGCTTTGTCGCCGCGTGTTTCCACATTTAAGCGCATTACCGGTTCCGTGTTGGAAACCCTTACGTTAAAGCGCCAGTTGTCATATTCAATGCTGAGCCCGTCCAGTTTGTCAATTTTACCGTCACCATATTTTTCTTCAATGGCGGCCAGTACGGCTTTGCTGTTTTCAACCTTGCGGTTAATTTCACCGCTGCACGGGAATTTTTCCATGCGCTCGCCAACAAGCTCCGAAAGTTTTTTGCCTTCGCAGCACATCAGTTCCGTTACCAGAAGCCACGGCAGCATGCCGCTGTCGCAGTACGAAAAATCATGGAAATAATGATGGGCGCTCATTTCGCCGCCGTATACAACGTCATTTAAGCGCATGCACTCTTTCATAAAAGCATGCCCGCTCTTGCAGCGCACAGGCACGCCGCCTTTTTCGGCAATAATTTCTTCCGTGCTCCATGTCAGCCGCGGGTCATACATAATTTTGCTGCCCGGCAGTTTCTTTAAAAAGGCCGCCGCCAAAAGTCCTACAATGTAATAGCCTTCTATAAACTCGCCCTTTTCATCAAAAAAGAAGCAGCGGTCAAAGTCGCCGTCCCAGGCGATGCCAAGGTCTGCTTTTTCTGCCACTACCTTATCGGCAGTAACGGCACGGTTATGCTCCAAAAGCGGGTTCGGCACGCCGTTGGGGAAACTTCCGTCCGGAGTTTCGTTTATTTTTATAAATTCAAACGGCAGATGTTCCGCCAGTTTGGCAAGCACAGGGCCTGCGCCGCCGTTGCCGGGGTTGGCAACAATCTTTAACGGCTTAAGATTTTTTACATCAATATAGCTTAAAAGATGCTCAATATAATCGGGCATAATGTCTTTTTTTATCAGTTTGCCGCGCTCTTTGCCTGCAACAACAACATGGGGGAAATCCCCTTCTTCAGTTGCCATTCTGCCGATATCCATCAAACCGGTATCGGAAGAAACAGGCCTTGCGCCGCTGCGCACCAGTTTCATGCCGTTGTAATCGGCCGGGTTATGGCTGGCAGTTACCATAATACCACCATCGGTATTTAAATGCGCCGTAGCGTAATAAACCATCTCCGTACCACATTCGCCGATATCATAAACGGTGCAGCCGCCGTCACGCAGGCCATCTGCAACGGCACTGGCAAGTTCCGGCCCCGTCAGGCGGATGTCATGCCCAACAACGGCGGTTTCCGCAGCAAACATGGCTGCAAAAACACGGCCAACCCTGTAAGCCAGTTCGGCATTTACCTCACCGGAACAATACCGCGTATATCATATGCTTTAAAAGCTTTTTTACTAAGTTCCATTTTATCTCTCCCCGTCAGCATATTTTCACGATTTATATATTTTCTATTTTTAAAACAAAAATCCTGCCTGTTGCAGCAGGATTTTATTAAATTGCATAACCGTATTTACTTAAAATATTTTCCGCAGCCGGGCCTAAAAACCAGCGTATTAACGAAAAGAACGCCTGGCAGTTGCCGTTATCGTCCGGCAGCAGAAAACTTTCTGCAAGCACATTTAAAAATTCTTCCATATCTTCGCCTGACGCAAGGGCATTTTCTATTTCGTCCTCCAGCATCATTACGGCTTCGCGGCGCATACGCATTAAGCGCGGTGCGTTAAGGTTCAATTCGCGGATGGTATTGCGTGCCTTGCGCACCAGTTCCGGCGGACAGGTATCTTCATCAACAATCATGCGCCCGGTATGCGCGGCATAACGGTAAATACGCACGTCCGCCGGTATTTCCAGCGGGTTTAAAATGCGCTCGTTAATAGGCTTGCCGCCTTTTGGCACATCGCAGCTGCGGTCTATTTTGCGCTTTGAAAAACGCTCCTCCGCATCTTCCACATTCGGCTGGCTGCCGCCATGGCAAACCCCCAGTAAATTCTGCCAGTCAAGGTGGTAGTTATGCACGGCAAAATCCGTCTCGCTTTTGGGATAAAAATGTTCCACGCGGAAATCGTCAACCTCGCCTTCCTCATCGGCAAAAGTAATATTAATTTCGCAGTAGGCGCAAAGCCCGTGCTGGTCTTTTAAAAGCTGTTTTTTTACTTCGCGGTAGCCGCGGCGGTTTGCACGGCGGAAGCGTTCCCATGTTTCGTACGGGTTTTCTTCGGCAAACTTCCGCAGCCCTTCCGGTGCCTGCGGCGACTTAAATATTCTTTTCATGCTGCTTTCTCCTGAAGGAACGCATTCTTATATCCATATCCGCACGCAAAAGCGCCGGTTCGCGCCCTGCCGCCCATTTATCAAGGCTCTTGCGCAGTTCAAGCGCTTCGGGGCAGTCCCATTTGTCTTCCGACACCAAATCAAGATACCGTTTTAATTCTTTTACAACCGGCACGCACTGCGGCCTTGCATCTACATTCTGAATATCCTTCAGCAGCTGGTAGCTTGCCGCGCCAAGCGAAAAGTCCGGCTGGTAAATATCTATCAAATCGTTGTTCCAGCGCAGCGCGCGGATTGACTGAGGCGGAACGGTTGTAAGCACCTGCGGGCTGTGCGTTGTAACAATGAACTGCACCAGCGGAAATGCCTTGCGCAAATCATATAAAACAGTCTGCTGCCAGGAAGGATGCAGGTGCATGTCCACTTCATCAATAAGCACGATGCCCGGAGTTTTTAAAACAGCATTAATGCCTAAATCAGGGTTCAGCCGCACCATGCGGTAGCTTAAATCGGCAACCATGCTGATAACGCTTCTTGCACCGTCGCTAAGTGCTTCTATCGGCAGAATGCCGCGCGTTTTATGCTTAAGCACCAGATTCTGCCTTACAAAGCTGTAGTCGATATCGGTCCAGCCCATGCTGCCTATACAGGTTACAATTGCCTGCTCCACGGCTTTAAAAACTTCGCGGTAAGGGTTTTTCTCCGTTAAATGTTTTTCGGCAATAATTCTTTCTATCTCTACCGCGCTCATAATGGCATATTTTACCCAATGGCCAAAATTAGCGTAAGATGATGTCGATTCCAGACAATCCATATAGCCGCTGCTGCGCTCCAAATCAATATTTTTAATCGTGTTGCGCAGCTTGCTGTCCTTCCAGATACGCCCCGTTCCATAATAAGCAATTACCGGCAGCACAACTTCGTTGTCGTCTTTCGCGCGCAGGGCTTCCACCATACGTTTGCCATAACTGCTCAGCATTTTGGCATGCTGCATAGTGGTACGCCCTTTAGCGTTATTCAGCTCACGCTGCCAGTTTATATGCCTGCCTTCAACATCGCCTTCCGCGCCAATAACAACCGGATACTGGCTTTTCATACGCAAAATTTCCAGCTGGCTTTTGCTTGCCGTTTCCACGGTCTGACGCACGTCCGTTTCGTGAATATTACGCGCCTTACCGTCCGAAAAGCAGGACAAATACGGCCCCATGGCTATGGCAACCGCATCAAGAATAGCGGTTTTGCCCTGTCCGTTTTCGGCTACAATAACCGTAAGCTCTTTGTCAAAATCAATTTCAAATTTATCGTAACAGCGGAAATTTTCAAGATAAAGTTTGGTAATATACACTACTTTCACCCCGCAGCCTTTTATTATTTACTTTTATTGTACCACATCCGCATAAAAAATTCCTTTTGGCAAAACAAATAAAAAATCCGCAGCTGCAAAGATTACAACTGCGGAAAACTTCAGGTTTTAATTTTTACCCGGTTTAATGGCCACACTGTACAAAATGCCAAGCACCAGCCCGACAATTGAAGGAACAAACCAGCCAAAACCGGCGCTGTAAAACGGTATTACATCCTTAAAAAGCGCTTCTGCCGTTTTCATCGGCATACCTGCTGCATTAAGGCCGTCAATAATGGCAAAAACTATCGTAAACGCCAGCGTTGAGCGGTACACGCAAGCACGCTTAACCGGCATAAAGGCCATCATTACCAGCACAATAACAATAGGATAAAGCAGGCACAGCACCGGTACCGACAAGGAAATTATTTTGGTTAAGCCAACGTTGGATACTGCAAAGCTGAAGATGCAGATAATGGCAGCTATGCGCTGATACTGCATTTTGTATTTCAGCACCTGTTCCAGATAGGAACCTGCTGATACCGTAAGCCCAATGCTTGTTGTAAGGCAGGCAAAGAAAATCATCAGGCATAAAACCACATTGCCCGCAGTACCCATATAATAATTGGCAATGCTCGAAAGCGCTATTGCTCCGTTATCGGATACGCCAAACACAGCCACGCTTGTTGCGCCGGTATAAGTAAGCGAAACATAAATTGCCGCCAAAAGCACAGCCGCAATAATGCCGGCCATAATACAGGTACGTGTCAGCACGCTGCCTTCGGAAATACCGCGCACTTTAATGGAATCAATAACAACCGTGCCGAACAGCATCGTTGCCAAAAGGTCCATTGTATAATAGCCTTCCTGGAAGCCCTTCAAGTACGGCATGGAAGCATAATAACCGCCGGCCTGCTGAGGTTCGCCCATCGGATTCATAAATACCTGCACAACCAGAATAGCAATGCTGATTAAAAGCAGCGGCGTTAAAATTTTGCCTACCCAGTCTACAATTTTGGAAGGATTAACGGAAAGAAAATACGTTACCACAAAAAAGAACAGCGAATACAATGCCAGTCCCAAATCATAATTTTCTGCGGAAATAAACGGAAGAATACCTACGTCAAAAGAAACCGCACCCGTGCGCGGAATTGCAAAAAACGGTCCGATTGTAAGTACCGTTACAACAATAAGCGCCTTGGCAAATTTGGGATGTACCGGCAAAGCCAGTGCTTCCGGGTTGGAAGCGCGCAAAAGACCGATGGCAATAATGCCCAAAAGCGGAATGCCTACACCGGTTGTACAAAAACCGGCCGCTGCCGGCAAAAAGTTAACGCCTGCCGACTGGCCCAGCGCCGGCGGAAAAATTAAATTGCCCGCACCGAAAAACGAAGCAAAAAGCATCAGGCCGATTGGCAATATTTCCATAAAAGTAAGTTTTTGTTTCATAAGGTCTCCAAGTTTTCAAAAATTAAGGCTGCATTTTAAAGCAGCCTTAATTTATTTTATTGTTAAACTGCATCAATCAATAAGCAAACGGTAATATTTCTTTTTGCCTTTGCGTACCAGCAGGCTCTTATCGGCGTCAAACATTTCCAGGCTGAGCTGCATTTCCGCATCGCTTACAGCAGTATCGCCAATATACAGGCCGCCCTGCTGCACCATCTGGCGAGCTTCGCGTTTGCTGAAAAATACCTTTGCTGCCGTAAGCACGTCTATCAGTTTGGCATTTGCCTGTTCTGCCGTCAGGTTAACGGTAGGCACATCAGTCATGGCACCGCCGCCGCCGAACAACGCTTCAGCAGCCTGTTTGGCTTTTTCGGCTTCTTCTTCGCCATGAACAAGTTTGGTAACTTCATAAGCAAGAACTTTTTTAGCCTCGTTAATTGCGGAATCTTTCAGGCTGCCAAGGCGGCGCACTTCGTCCATGGGTAAAAATGTTAAAAGTGCGAGGCAGTTTTCCACATCGCTGTCGTCAACATTACGCCAGTACTGGTAAAAATCATACGGAGATGTTTTTTCCGGGTCGAGCCATAAAGCGCCTTTTTCCGTTTTGCCCATTTTTCTGCCGTCGCTTGTAGTTAAAAGCTTGCAGGTCATGCAGAAAGCAGGTTTCTGTTCCTTGCGGCGGATAAGTTCCACACCGGCCAGCATGTTGGACCACTGGTCATCGCCGCCCATTTCCATTATGCAGCCGTATTTTTTGTTCAGCGTCCAGAAATCATAAGCCTGCATAATCATATAGTTAAATTCAAAGAAGGACAACCCGCGCTCCAGGCGTTTTTTAAAACATTCTGCCGTCAGCATTCTGTTAACGGAAAAATGTACGCCAACTTCACGCAGAAGTTTAATGTAATTAAGGTCAAGCAGCCAGTCGGCATTATTAACCATTATTGCCTTATCATCCGAAAAATCAATAAAGCGTGACATTTGCTTTTTAAAGCAGGCAATGTTATGGGCAATAAATTCCGGCGTAAGCATTTTGCGCATTTCATCCTTACCGCTCGGGTCGCCAACCATGCCTGTGCCGCCGCCCAAAAGCACAATCGGGCGGTGTCCTGCCTTCTGCATATGGCTCATTGCCATTAAAGCAATAAAGTGGCCGACATGCAGGCTGTCAGCAGTCGGGTCAAAGCCAATATAAAACGTGATTTTCTCCTTTTCAAGAAGTTCACGGATTTCTTCTTCATGCGAAACCTGTTTCAAAAAGCCGCGTTCAGCAAGAACGTCATAAACAGACATCAATCTACCTCCAGTCTAAATATATAAAAAATCGCATTAAGCCATAATATGTATTATACAACTTAATGCGGTTATTGGCAAATTTTATAAAGAAGAAGTACAGTGCGGGCAGCGGGTAGCGTCATCAGCCACGGGCTGGCGGCAGTATTGGCACAGGCGCGGAGCCGGTGACGGTGCGGCTTTGGGCCTGAAACGGTTAATTTGTTTTACAACGATGAAAACGGCCAAAGCAATTATTAAAAAGTTAATTACTGTATTAATAAATACACCGTACGAAAGAACGGCAGCGCCTGCATCCGCCGCAGCTTTAAGCGAAGGATAATCCTTGCCGTCCAGAGCTATGAATAAATTGGAAAAATCTATCTTGCCGATAAGCATGCCGAGCGGCGGCATAATTATATTATTTACCAGCGAAGTGGTAATCTGCCCAAATGCTCCGCCTATTACAACGCCTATCGCCATATCTATAACATTTCCGCGCATGGCAAATTCTTTAAATTCGTTTAAAAAACTCATTACATCAACTCCTATTTTAAATTTTAGATGTAATATTTTATCTTATTTCAGATAAATTTGTCAAATTCCATGCTCTTGACTACGTTAAAACAATAAACTATAATTAATTAGTAAAGCAAAAGGAGGAAGAACAATGAGAGATGATCTGGTAGTACCGGGCGAACATGAAGAAGATTTTGTTTTGGCAAGGGATGCCAAAGTTGTTACCGTTCCCTTTTCGCCTTTGGAATTACGTATGTCTAAAGAAAAACCGTACCTTATGGAAGGGCTTGCCAAATTAAGGGAAAAGCTCGGCGAAGATGATTTTAAACGTCTTATCAGCAAGGTACACAATATAAACCTCAGCGGCGACAGAATTATGATTGTTGCCGAAAGCGAACTGCACCGCACGAATATTGAACGCGAATGCCTGCCGCATATTGCCGAAGCATTCAACGTAAAATTCATCCGCGTTGTAGTTGAAGGTTAAAAAATTTTAAAAAAAGTATTGACATTTTCTCACTTATTATCTATAATACATTTTGTTGCAGTAATTAGCACACTGTCGGGGCGTGGCGCAGTTTGGTAGCGCGCTTGTTTCGGGTACAAGAGGCCGTGAGTTCGAATCTCGCCGCCCCGACCAACTTCACAACTTTAGCCGCAGAGCTTATCTGCGGCTTTTTTGTTTTTATGGGTCATGGCATTTTTTCGGTATCAAAACTTACTAAGTATTGATTAAAATGTCCAAGAAAAATGTCCAAGCGACATTTTTTACCCTAATTTTTTTAACATAATTACAACTTTTTAGTTAATAAAATAGTCAAATACCAGCGCAAATCAATGTTTTTCAGTTTAGCTATCGTTGCAATTATTCTTCGGGTACAAGAGGCCGTGAGTTCGAATCTCGCCGCCCCGACCAACTAAAAAATTTAGAGCCGTTTTATAACGGCTCTTTTTTATTTTATTAACTGCAATTATGTACTCATTCATTCTTACTTTTAAAATTAACATTTTAGACTTCAAATAATTTCACAAAAATATTGCATTAGCATACTTTAGTAGTATAATATTTTCAGGACTAAAAGTTTTTATTTAGGAGGGTCTTTCTTGAATAATAAATTTAAAAAAATTGTTGCCGTACTGGCGGCGCTTGCAATTTTAACAAGCGGCTGGTATTTTTTTTACTGGCTGAAAACACCGCAGCATTCCATTGCGCTTATAGCCGATGCAGTACGCCAGCATGATTTAAAAACTTTTGAAAAGCATGTCGATATGGACAATCTGTACAGCAAAGCCTATGACGATGTTGTTGCAGTTACCTTCGGTTCCGACAAGAATGCCAATCCAATTATCGTTGCCATTGTTAAAGGCATTAAAGGCCTGGCAGTTCCGCTTTTAACAAGCGAAACCCGCAGTTATATCGTTCACGGCGACAAGCCTGACGGCGATGCCGAAGTGCAGAAATCAATTCCCGCCGGCAATGAAAACGGAGCGGAAATTGTAGATAATTTAAAAAGCCGTACCGGTTTCGGCTCCTTAAAATATGAAGGCGTAGAAAACACAGATATTAATGACGATAACGCCATTGTAAGCATTAAATTGCGCGATGAAAAATTAAGCCGGGATTTTATTTTAAAAATAAAAATGCAGCAGCTTGACGATGGCTTGTGGCGTTTGCAGGAAATAACCAATTTGCAGGATTTTATGAAAGAACGCGAAGAAGCCGTCAATGCAAAGCTTGCTGAATTAAACAAGCCGATTGCCGGACAGATTGACGCCAACGTTAAACTTGATAAAAAACTGCTGCAAATTACTTCCGTACACTATTCGGCCATTATCCGCATGCTTGAAACCGAAGTAAACCTTACCAATACCTCCGGCAAAAACGTTAATTATATAGCCGGTATGCTGGAGCTTTACGGTGATGACGGCAAAATTTTTTACAGCGGCAGCTTTGCCAGCAACGCAGTTTTAAGAACCGGCAGCAGCAAATTATATAAATTCGATTTTGAACTTAACCCGTATGTAAAAGAAGATGCCGCGGTTATCAGCAGCGATTTAAGCAAAGTAAAATGGAATGCTTATTTAACAAATGTAGCTTTTGACGACGGTTCATCATTTGATTACTTAACTGAACTGCCAAAATAAACTAAAAACACGAAGCATTAATCTGCTTCGTGTTTTTTATTGCCTTTATTGCTTTATGCTTTAACTTCCGCAGGCATCGGTTCTCCGTTTAATCCTGCCAGAATATTTTCCGCTGCCAGCTTTGCCATAGCATCGCGCGTTTCAACTGTTGAACTTGCAATATGCGGCGTAACCGTAATATTATCAAGCGTCAGCAGTTTATGCGTACCGGGCAATGGTTCGGGGTCGGTAACGTCAAGCGCGGCATAAGCAATATGCCCGCTGCTCAGCGCATCATAAAGCGCTTCCGTATCCACAATTTTGCCTCTGGCAATATTAATAAAACGCGCACCCTGCTTCATGGCTTCAAACTGCTTTTTGCCAAACATGCCTTTCGTTTCCCTGGTAAGCGGCACGGTAACAAGTACAAAATCAGATATTTGCAGCAGTTCTTCAAAACTTACATACGCAGCACCCAATGCGGCATCATCACTGCGGCGGCACCGGTTATGGTAAATAACGCGCATATCGCTTGCCAAAGCGCGTTTTACCACCCTGCTGCCTATATCGCCCATGCCTACAATACCCAAAGTTTTGCCGGCAAGGTCAACGCCAAAGCCAAGGCCCTTGCGCTCGCCCCATTTGCCGCTTGCAACATGCTGCCAGCCGCGCGCTATTTTGCGCGCACTGTCAATTATAAGCCCGTAAGCCAAATCTGCCACGGCAGGAGAAAGCACGCGCGGAGTATTGCCAACACGTATGCCGCGGGCATTGCATTCCGCAACGTCAATATTATCGTAACCCACAGAAGCCTGCGCGATTACTTTTAAATTAGGCGCTTTGTCAAGCAATGCGCCGTTAATTTTTATATTGCCAATAGAATATAAAGCATCTGCCTGTGCCAGCCAGCCGTCAAAAATATCTGCCGGTGTGCGGCCGCTTTCCTTCCACGCCAAAAGATTGGTATTGGCATCCAGCAGGTCATACGCCGTTTTACGCAGTTTGCCGCTGGTAACAACAGTCATGTTTTTTAATTCTGCCATACTTTCACGTCCCTTACTTATTTAAAGGCACAATCTCCAGCCAGTAGTTATCCGGGTCGGTAATAAAATAAATGCCCATTGCCGGATTTTCATAAACAATGCAGCCCATTTCTTTATGTTTGGCATGTGCAGCTTCGTAATCATCAACGCCAAAAGCGAGATGGAATTCGTTTTCTCCTAAATTATAGGGTTCTTTGCGGTCACGCAGCCAGGTCAGTTCAAGCTGATGCGGAGTCTGCCCGTCGCCAAGATACACAAGAATAAAGCTGCCGTCCTCTGCATTCATTCTTTTAACTTCTTTCAGCCCAAGCGCTTTTTCATAAAACGCCAGGCTTTTTTCTAAATCTAGCACATTAAAATTATTGTGTATAAACTTAAAATTCATTATACCCTCCTCAAGTATTTAAAAAGATTTGTTTTACAAGCAGTATCGCCATCGCCGCTGCCGCAACAACCTTGCCTATAATCGCAATAAATTGCAGCTTTGCCGCCTTCCACGCCAGTTCAAACGCATCGTCGCAGTCCATCGTTTGCGAATACTCGTAAACAAACGCCATTACAAACGAACCCATGGCGCCGCCGAGCACGCTGCCGAACACAGGAAACACGCCCGTGCCGAGCACTGCACCGATAAACGTGCCGATGCCGATAAGCCCTACCACGCTCCACGGCAATTTATGCCTGCGGATACCGAAAAACGATACTATAAATTCCCATAATTCACCAAAAACATAAATCAGCACCAATGCAGACAAAATACGTCCGTCAAAATATTTTGCTTCATCAAAACAGGCAAATCCTATCCCTGCCAAAAGCATCAGCGTATTGCCGGGCAGCCCAACCAGAGTTAAAAGCGGCCCCACGATAACGATAAAGGCTGCTGCCAATGCTTCCAAGAAATATTCCATACCCTGCCTCCTTATGTTAATTACTGCCAATATTATAACATAATCCGCACTGCTTTATTTGTAACTTTTGTGAATTATTGTTTTTAATCTGCCAAAATGATAAAATATTTATAAATAAACATGTTAAAAAGGAGCTTATATGGAACAAATTATTGAAATTTTAACGCCGTGGGCAAAGCCGTTTCTTGTTTTCTGCGGTTTTATGCTGATAAGATATCTTTACCGTACCGTAATTCTCCGCTTTTTGCAGCTTTTAAACAACAAAATGTCTTTTGAATACGGCGGCGATATTCTAGACGCTTTCGCCAAACCGATACATATTTTTCTTTTTATCTTAGGCGTTTATGCTGCCTTAAACTGCTCGCCAATTACTTTTGTTACCGACCATCCGGCAATTGATAAATTCCTGCGCAGCAGCTTTATTATTGCCATCTTTTGGGGCATTTACAATATCAGCGACATTACGCACGGCATTGCACTGAAAATTTTAACACGCGCCGAAATTAATATTGAAGATTCTCTTGCCAACATTCTTTCTACAATGTTTCGCATTTTAATTGTTGTTATCGCCACCTTAATGATTGCCAAGGAATGGAATTACGACATGAGCGGCCTTCTGGCAAGTTTAAGTATCGGTTCTTTAGCACTTGCCTTTGCCGCCAAAGATGCTTTGGCAAACGTATTCGGCAGCTTTGTAATTATTGTTGACAAACCCTTTAAAGTAGGCGACTGGATTTCTGCCAACGGCGTGGAAGGCACCGTTGAAAAAATTACCTTCCGCAGCACCTGCATACGCACTTTTCCGCAGGAACTTGTGTATGTTCCAAACTCACTGCTTTCCAACACGCCAATTATTAACTACACCAAGCGAGAAAAACGCCGCATTGAGTTTTTGCTGGGCGTTACCTACGATACAACGCATGACCAGATGCAAAAACTGGTAGAAAATATACGCACCTACCTTACAAACAGCGAACTTGTTTACAGCGACACGGTTATGGTTTACTTCCGCGATTATGCAGACAGCAGCCTGAACATTTTTATTGTATGTTACACCAAAGCCAGCGATACCAAAGGCTTTTTGGCAGCCCGCGAACAGATTAACCTTGATATTATGAAAATACTGGAAGAAAACGGCGCTTCCTGTGCTTTCCCAAGCACCAGCGTTTATTTTGAAACGCCGCTTAAAAGTGAAACTAAAAACAACTGAATACAAAAATAAAAGGCAGCTTTTAAGGCTGCCTTTTTATTTTTGTGCGTCATTGCTTCTCTGAAACATTTAAAATTTATTTTAAGCTTATTTAAAACTAATTTTTATCACTGAATAAGTCATTTTCATTTTGTTCCGGCATCTTCAAATCTGTTTCAAAACTTTCCGCCTCATAAAGTTTTTTTATTAATTACACGGCTGCGGCGTTCAGCGGCTTCAATATGCCCGCTTGCTTCCTGCAATTTTTTGCGCGTTTTGTCAAGCAGCGCTGCAAACACGGCAAAATCCTGCTTAACGCCTGCAATAATGCGCCACACTTCACCGGTACGTTTTTCTATGGCCAAAGTGCGGAAACCAACCTGCAAGCTGTTTAAAAGTGCCGCCAGAGTTGTAGGCCCTGCAATGCAGACACGATATTTGCGCTGCAGTTCTTCCAGCAGCCCGGTAATGTTTACCGCTTCCGCAAAAAGCCCTTCTGTCGGCAGGTACATAACCGCAAAATCAGTGCTGTAAGGCGGGCAGATATATTTACTGTTAATATCGGCAGCTTCGCTTTTAAAACGTTTTTCAAGCTGCTTTAACGCGGCTTCCGCCGCTGCGGCATCGGCATTTTCGCGCGCCGCCAAAAGCCTCTGGTAATCTTCCTGCGGAAACTTGGCATCCACCGGCAGCCATACGGTCTGTTCGCTTTTTCCCGGCAATTTAAGGGCAAATTCAACCCGCTCGGAAGCGCCCGGCTTTACGGCAACATTTTCGGCATACTGCTCAGGCGCCAGCATATCCTGCAAAAGTATTTTCAGCTGCATTTCGCCCCAGATGCCGCGGTTTTTAACATTGCTTAAAATGCGTTTTAAATCGCCTATTCCGCCGGCAAGGCTCTGCATTTCACCAAGCCCACGGTGTACTTCTTCAAGCCTGCGGCTTACAAGGCTGAAACTTTCGCCAAGCCTGCGTTCCAAAGTAGAATTTAACTTTTCATCTACAATAATGCGTATCTGCTCTAAATTTTTTTCGGTGCTTTCGCCTATTCTGTCAAACCGCTTGTCCAGCTGCTCCGACAAACGGTCTGCCGCAGACTGGTTTTCCATACGCGCCGCACGGGCAAGTGTCGCCTGTTCGCTGCGCAAATCGCGCAGGCCTTCATACATGCGCCGTTCTGTTGCCTCAAAATGCCGCACAAGTTCAGCAAGGTCTTTTTCATCAACAGCACCGGCACGGCTGCGGTACAGCATAAAAATTACCGCCAGCTGTAAAAATATTATAAACACAAGTATTATTACAGTAAAATCCATAACGCACCTGCCTTTTTACAATCTTTGTTTATAATACACTATTTTATTACACTGTGCCAGCATAATTTCGCGGCCTGTTTTTACATCAAAACTATTTTTTATCTTTTTTTACAAAATTTTATACTGCCCGGCAGGATTTTATATTTATTTAGCGAAGTTATAATCAATCAAACGATTGATTAATCTGATTCCATTTTCGGGAGGATTGTTATAAATGAAAAATTTTATGGAAAACCTGCACTTAACCAAAAAGCAGTGGTATTATCTTGGCGCAGTTTTGGGCGTTTGTTTAATTTATTTTGCTTTTACCCATTTTAAAGGCAGCGAAGCTCCGCAAAAAACAATTCCTTATGTGCGCACGGTTACGGTAGGAACACAAACCGGCAGCAATTATGATGTTTACCCGGGTGAAGTACGCGGACGTTATGAAAGCAATCTTGCTTTTCAGGTTACCGGCAAAATAATCAGGCGCCAGGCCAATCTTGGCGATACCGTAAAAGCCGGTGACGTTTTAATGGAAATCGACCCGCGCGACATTAACGAAAGTGTTAATTCCGCAAGAGCCGCCGTAAGCGCCGCTTCGGCAAACTTTCTGCTTGCATCCGATAACGCCCAGCGTTACAGAACTTTATATACGCAGGGCGCCGTAAGCAAAGCAACGCTTGACCAGTACAACACCCAGCTTGAAGCTCAGCAGGCGGCGTTAAATCAGTCCAAAGCACAATATCAGGCGGCACTGAACCAGCTTAATTACACGCGCTTAACAAGCGACCACGACGGTGTTGTATCCTCCGTTACCGGAGAAGTTGGGCAGGTTGCTGCTGCCGGCACGCCTGTAATAACCGTTGTACAATCCGGCGAAAAAGAAGTGCATATCTATATCCCCGAAAATAAACTTGCTTCAATTCACCCCGGCCAGAGCGCAGTTATAGATTTCTGGGCGCTGCAAAACGTTACTGCCGAAGGGCATATAAGAGAAATTGCGCCGATGGCTGACCCTGCCACCCGCACGTACGAAGTAAAAGTAAGCATTAACAATATGCCGCCGCAGGCAAAGCTCGGCATGACGGCCAAAGTAAGCTTCACCGGCGGCACATCTGATATTGTAACTCTCCCGAAATCTGCAATTTACCAAACCGAAAACACGCCTCAGGTATGGATAGTAAAAGATAACCATGTAAGCCTTGTACCGGTAGAAATTGCCGGTTACGAAAACAACAGCGTTAAAATTAAAAACGGCCTGCAAAAAGGCGACATAGTAGTAATAGGCGGTACAACAAAATTATCTGCCAATCAGGAAGTGCGGCTGGAAGGTGAGGAATAATGAAAAACGGCAATCTCGCTTCATGGTCTATTGAACATAAACAGATAATTTACTTTTTCATGTTTCTTTGCCTTGTTGCCGGTATTTATTCCTATAACATTCTCGGCCGCTCGGAAGACCCGGTATATACTGTTAAACAAATGGTTATATCGGCTGCATGGCCCGGCGCAACAGCCAAAGAAATGGAAATGCAGGTTACAGATAAAATTGAAAAAGAAGCCCAGACCCTGCCGGATATTGATTATGTTACAAGTTATTCGCGCCCGGGGCAGTGCGTTGTTAACGTTTACCTTAAAGAGCATGTTCCAACCGATAAGGTACGCAGCCACTGGCTGGAACTGCGCAATATTGTAAACGATATTAAAACAGACCTGCCGGAAGGCGTTTACGGGCCTTATTTTAACGACCGTTTCGACGATGTATACGGCAATATATACGCAATCACCTCAGAAAGTTTTGGTTACGAAGATATGCGTAAAGAAGCCGAAGAAATTAAACGCATTTTTTATACCGTGCCCGACGTAAAAAAAGTTGAACTTATCGGCGTGCAGCCGGAAAAAATTTATCTGGAAGTATCCAACGATAAACTTTCACAGCTTGGCATTTCGCTTGATACGCTTGCAAGCGCCATAAAATCGCAGTCCGCAGTTGTGCCTGCCGGTATGGCAGAAAGCACAGACAACAATGTTTACCTGCGCCTTACCGGTTTGCCGGATACACTTAAAGAAATCGGCAGCATCCCTGTTAATGCCAACGGGCGCATTTTCCGCCTTGATGACATTGCCAAAGTCACCCGCGGTTATGCCGACCCTCCCGAACCCAAAATTTATTTTAACGGGCAGCCTGCTATCGGCATTTCCATCTCCATGGAAGACGGCGGCAACAATATCCGCCTCGGCGAAAACCTTGCCAAAACCGTAGCACAAATAGAAAGCAGGCTGCCGCTGGGCTTTGAACTGCACCAGGTAGCCAATCAGCCGGAAGTTGTTAAAAACTCTATCGATGAATTTACCCAGAGCTTAAAGGAAGCCGTTATTATAGTTCTGGCAGTAAGCCTGTTCAGCCTTGGCAAACGCTGCGGCTATGTTATTTCCGTATGTATTCCGCTTGTGCTGCTCGGCACTTTTATCGGCATGTACGCACTTGGCATTGACCTGCACAAAGTATCGCTCGGGGCTTTAATTGTAGCCCTTGGCATGCTGGTTGATGATGCCATTGTTGTTGTGGAACTGATGGAAATAAAACTCGCCGAAGGCTGGGAACGCAAACGCGCGGCGGCTTATGCTTTTGAAACCTGCGCTTTTCCCCTTTTAACCGGTACAATTATAACCTGCGTAGGTTTTACGCCGATATATTTTTCGCGCGGCAGCGTTGGCGAATTTGCAGGCAGCCTGTTTACCGTTATCAGCCTGGCACTGATGCTTTCATGGGTTGTATCGGCAACGGTAGCGCCTGTCTTGGGTTACGAATGGGTTCACCCGAAAAAAATTGCTGAAGGCAGCGCATATACAACTCCGTTTTACCAAAAATTCCGCAGCCTGCTTACATGGTCGCTGGCACACCGTTTAACGGTAATTGCCGTAACCATAGGCATTTTCTTCGGCTCGCTCTTTTTAAGCAAATTCATCAACAAAGAGTTCTTCCCGCCTTCCGTACGCCCGGAACTTTTAACCGAACTTAACCTGCCGGAAGGCACAAGCATTAAAACAACGGAAGAAATTGCCCTTAAAATTACATCCGAAATTAAAGATGACCCCGATATTGCAAGTGTAGCTACCTATATCGGCGAAAGCGCACCGCGTTTTGTGCTTGTTGCAGAGCCCGTACAGCCGCGCGAAAATTACGCACAGCTTGTCATTCTGGCAAAAGACGTAAAAGCCAAAGAACGTGTTTCGCAAAAAGTTTCCGCACTTATTAACCAAAAATATCCGGAGGTTTTAACTTACAGCAAATCCATCTCCCTTTGGGCCTCCGTCCGAATATCCGGTTATGCTGCGCGTTTCCGCACCGACGGATGAGCTTGCCAAAAGGTATGCACAAAAAGTACGCGAAGAAATGGAAAAACACCCGGCCGTTATCATGACCAGATTTAACTGGATGGAAAAAACGGGCGCGTTAAAAGTAGAAATTGACAACGACAAGCTGCGCCAGATGGGTATTGACCGCCAGACTGTATCCATGGCCTTGCAGGCAGAACTTTCCGGCTACACCGTAGCACAGTATTACGAAGGCGACCAGGCTATTGATATCGTTTTCCGCCTGCCGAAAGCGACCGCGAAAAACTTTCTGATTTAAGGATGCTGACCATACAGACTCCTGGCGGCAGCGTATCTTTGGAACAGGTGGCAAACATCAGCTACGAAGCCGAGGATAACATGATCTGGCGGCGCAATCTTTTGCCGACAGTTACTGTTAATGCCGGTATCAGCGAAGGCTATACCGATAACGATGTTGCCCAGCAAATTTATGATTCCCTTGCGCCTCTGCGCGAAGAACTTCCGCCGGGTGTTGCCATTGATATCGGCGGGCCTTTGGAAAACAGCAATAAAGCACTTAACTATTTAATAGAACCTGTGCCTGCCATGTTTATCGTTATGATTATTCTGCTGATTATGCAGCTTAAAGACGTGCGCAAAATGATTGTAATTGCCTGCACGGCGCCAATGGGCGTTATAGGCGTTATGATTGGCCTTTTGCTGTTCGGTTCATCACTTGGTTTTTTAGCCGAACTTGGTATTTTGGCACTGACGGGCATTATCATACGCAATTCGGTTGTACTGCTCGACCAGATTGACCAGCATCTCGAAGCAGGCATGCCGCCTTATGAAGCAGTTTTGGAATCCGCCATAGTGCGTTTCCGCCCCATTATGCTCGCGGCTCTTACAACGGTGCTTGGCCTTGTGCCAATGTTTACCAATCCGTTTTGGGAATCCATGGCAGTAGCCATTGCCTGCGGACTGACAGGGGCAACCTTGCTGACGCTTGTTGTGCTGCCTGTAATTTATTCTTTAATGTTTAAAATAACAAAGCCCTGAAATTATAAAGGAGCACTGTACTTATAAGGTATAGTGCTCCTGTTTTATTATTTATAGCTTTATGCACGGCATCGGCTGATACTGTTTCAGCAATACAAAATGCTGTGGCTCCTCCGTTTACGGTCAGGCTTCGCAGCTGACCTTCCGAAGAAAATTCGCTTGATTGCAGCCGCCACAGTTTTGTTTATTGCTTTACAGCACCAGCTGATGCCGCTTTCTATTTAATTTAAACTTTATAATTAACCTGTCATTTATTTTCTGGCAAAGCAGCCAGTGCACGCATGGCAAGGGCATAGCCCATAAAGCCAAGCCCGCAAATCTGCCCAAGGCAGGCAGGCGCTGTTACAGATTTATGGCGGAACTCCTCACGCGCATGCACATTGCTTAAATGCACCTCAATAGCGGGCAGAGCCACACCTTTTAAGGCATCCAAAATTGCTACGCTGTAATGGGTATATGCGGCAGGGTTAATAACAATGCCGTCATATTTTCCGTATGCGTCCTGAATAAAACCTACCAGTTCACCTTCGTAATTGCTCTGGCAGATTTTAACATTAACGCCGATTTCTTCTGCCTGCTGCAAAATAAAAGCACACAAATCAGCATAATCTTTGGCGCCATATACGTTTTTTTTTCGCGGATGCCCAGCAAATTGATATTAGGACCGTTAATTACCAAAATATTTTTCATTTTTTCATCTCCCCGGCAATTTTTACAAGCTGGCTCAACACAGTTTCTATGCTGTCTGCATTTTTTACAATGTAAGCGGCATATTTTCTGTAAAGTTCTATTCTTTCGTCATAAAGCTCATAAACACGCTGCGTTCCGGCAGCCAAAAGCGGCCGCGTTTTAATTTCAACATCATTTACAATAGCGTCCGCCGGTCGGTCTATAAAAACTATAATGCCGTTTTTGGCATAAGCAGCCATACTTGCCTCTTTTTTTACAACTCCGCCGCCTGCAGCAATAACGCTGTTTTCTTTCCGTGCCAAAAATTCAGCAGTCCGCTGTTCAGCTTCGCGGAAAACTTCTTCGCCACGGGCAAAAAATTCTTTAATGCTGTAAGGCTCCCGCTGCTCCAAAACGTCATCAGCGTCATAAAATTCCATTTTAAGCTTTGCTGCCAAAAGTTTGCCCAGCGTTGTTTTTCCGCAGCCGGGCATACCAATTAAAACTATATTTTTCATTATTTTTCTGCCAGCCTCTGCATAATCTTCACTGCCAAATCCGTACCCAGTTTGCGCTGCTGCCAAATTTCCTGCGCTGCCACGGCCTGTGCCGCCAGCATTAAAATCCCGTTTACGGCTGTTTTTCCGCAGGAGCGTGCCATACGCAAAAACTCTGTTTCAGCAGGGTTATAAATTAAATCTGCCGCCGCACCGAAATTTTTAATAACTGCTTCCGTTACGGGGCTTACCCCTGTTTTGGGGTACATCCCCACCGGCGTACAATTAATAATAATATCGCCCGTTTCTCTGGCAAGTTCCTCATAACTCAAACAACGTGTTTTGATATTACCGCAGATTTCTACAACCTGCTGCGGAATTGCCTGCGGATTTCTTGACACCAGCAAAATCTCCTTTACCCTGCTTTTTGCAAGGTACTGCATCACTGCACGTGAAGCGCCGCCAATGCCGAGCACGGCTGCTTTTTTGCCTTCTGCTTTAATGCCGTAATATTCCAGCATCATGCCAAAGCCGAGCCAGTCGGTATTATATCCGCAGCTTTGCCGTTACTAAAGCTAATGGTATTTACGGCGCCAATAGCTGCTGCTTCAGCAGATATACTGTCAAGGAACGGCATAACTTCTATTTTATGCGGAATAGTTACATTAACGCCTGTATAACTTTGCGCCAGTTCCGGCACAGCTGTTTTTAATGCTTCTGCCGGCAGTTCCAGCAGCTTATAATCCGCATCAATGCCAAGTTCTTCAAAAATCATTCCGTGTATTTGCGGCGACAGGCTGTGCCCGAGTTTTGCTCCCAATAAGCCAAAATGCTGCATCACTATCTCTCCCGTCCCATATCGCTGCGGTAGTTGCCTAAAATTTTAAAATACGCGCAGTTATCTTTCAGCATACGCACTGTTTCCTGCACATTGGTATCGGCAAGGTTGCCCACCAAATCAATATGGAAAAAATATTCCCATGACTTACCCTCAATCGGGCGCGATTCCAAATTGGTAAGGTTTAAGCCGCTGTGGTAAAAATACCCCAATACACGGTACAGCGAACCCGGCTCATGCTTAACTGCTATTACAAGCGTAATTTTATCGGCATCGGCACTGTGCTCCGCCTCATTGGCAATAATGATAAACCGCGTGGTATTATTGCCGTTATAGTTAATATTGGCAGCCAAAATCTCCAGCCCGTACAACTCGGCAGCCTGTTTGCCTGCAACGGCTGCTTTATGAAGGCTGCCGCTTTCTTTAACGGCTTCTGCACTTTTAGATGTGCTGTAATACGGAATTAATTTCATCTGCGGATATTCCGCAAAAAAATCCTTGCACTGGGCAAAACCCTGCGGATGCGAATACACTTCGGTAATTCCGCTGAGAACAGCACCAGGCAAAGCCATTAAATTATGCTCTATCTTCACGCATTTTTCACCGGCAATATGGCAGTCATAGCGGCGCACAAGGTCATAAACTTCCGTAATGCCGCCGGTAGAAGAATTTTCAACCGGCAAAACGCCATAACGGATTTCGCCGTTTTTTACGGCTTTTACCACGTCTTCAAACACGGAATAGTAATGCCGGTTAATATTCTTTCCCGCAAAATATTCTTCCATAGCTTTATGGCTGTAAGAACCCTCTACGCCAAAGCAGCCTACTTCAAGCGGCACTGTTTCTACAGGTTCAGCATTTATCTGCTGTTCTTCCATTTTGCGGGCAATGGCCATAATTTCTTCCATCAATCCGGCTACTGCCGGAGCGTAACTTTTGTTGCGGAGCTTGCCCTGTGCTTTTTCTATTACCTTCAGCTCTCTTGCCCTGTCGCGCACAGGCAGGTTATTTTGCTTTTTGTATTCGGCAACCCGCAGCACTGCCTGCAAACGCCGTTCAAAAGCGTTTATTAAATTACTGTCGGCTTCGTCTATTTCCCGGCGGATGGCTTCCAAATCAAGTTTTTCTGTCATTTTATTTCTCTCCTGCCAGCAGCATATCTAAAATTACCCAGGCGGCAACACCTTCAATTACAGGTACGGCGCGCTGCACAATGCAGGGGTCATGCCTTCCTGTAATTACCAGTTCCGTATTGCTTTCCGTACTTAAATCAACCGTTTTCTGCACTTTGGCAATGCTCGGCGTAGGCTTTACGGCCACCTTAAACAGCACCGGCATGCCGTTAGTAATACCGCCGGTAATGCCGCCGTTGTTATTGGTATAATTTTTTACAACGCCGTTATCATAATACATCTGGTCATTGGCTTCGCTGCCCGACATCTGCGCCAGCGCAAACCCTTTGCCAAACTCTATGCCTTTAACCGCAGGTACGCTGAACAAGGCATGTGCCAAACGGCTTTCCAGCGAATCGAAAAACGGGCTGCCGATACCGGCAGGCAAGTTAATTACCATACACTCAATTACGCCGCCAACCGAATCACAGCTTTGTTTGGCAGCTAAAATCAGCTGCTGCATTTCATTTCCGGCAGCGTCATCCAGCACCGGGAAAGTTTTCTGTGCCAATTCCCAAAAAGTATCCGCACTTTCGCCAAGCGAATTAAACGGCGTATCTTTTACGCCTGCAACTGCCGCTATATGCGCGCCGACATAAATGCCACGCTGTGCCAGAATTTGTTTGGCTGCGGCACCCATAAAAACCAAAGGCGCGGTTAATCTTCCGGAAAAATGCCCGCCGCCGCGGTAATCATTAAAGCCGTTATATTTTACTTTGCCGCTGTAATCGGCATGCCCCGGCCGCATTACATTTTTGAGCTTACTGTAATCGCCGCTGTGCTGGTCGCTGTTGGGTATTAAAACGCATAACGGCGTGCCTGTTGTTCTGCCTTCAAAAAAACCGCTTTCAATTATAAAAGCGTCTTTCTCGTTCCGCGCAGTTGCAAGCGGGCTTTTGCCCGGTGCACGGCGCTGCATTTCTTTTTTTACAGCGTCAAGGTCTATTGCAAATCCCGGCGGCAAACCGTCTATTACGCAGCCTATGCCAAGCCCGTGCGATTCACCGAAAATAGTAAGTTTTATTTTTTCACCCAAAGTTGCCGTCATAAATTTTCTCCCTGCTCATATTTGCCGCCCAAGCAGGAAAAATCCTGCCAAAAGGTGGGATATGATTTTTTTACGCTTTCGCTGCCTTCAATAATTACCGGCTCACGGCAGACAAGGCTTGCCACTGCCATGCTCATGGCTATGCGGTGGTCATTCCATGCAGAAACAACGCCGCCGCGCAGCCCTTCCGGCTTGCCGTGAACGATAAGGCTTTCGGCTTTTTCTTCAATATCTGCGCCTAACTTATTAAGTTCTTCACTAATGGCGTGCAGGCGGTCACATTCTTTAATGCGCAAACGCCCGGCGTTAATAATTTCCGTAGTTTCTTCCGCCACAGCAGCAGCCACGGTCAGCACCGGAATTATGTCCGGGCAGTCAGCGGCATCAATAACAGTGCCGTGCAGGCGGCTTGTTTCTGCCAAAAGCCCGCCGTCAGCTGCGGATATTTTGCCGCCCATCGCCTGCAAAATATCTTTTACTGCTCTGTCGCCCTGCAAAGAAGCTGCTTCCGCACCGGCGCAGATAATATTTCCGTTAAGGCACCCGGCAGCAAGCCAGAACGCAGCCTGCGACCAGTCGCCTTCTACAACGGCGCTGCGGCATTGATATTTTTGCCCGCCGGGCACGGTAAATGTTTTATAATTGTTGTTTATAACCTTTATGCCGTATTTTTTTAATGCGGAAAGCGTTAAATCAACATAACTCTGGGATTCCAGCGGCGTGGTAATAATAATTTCCGAATCGCCTTCAAGCAGCGGCAGCGCAAACAGCAAACCGCTGATAAACTGCGAACTTACATTGCCGGGCAAAGTAAATTTGCCGCTGTGCAGCCTGCCTTCAACGGTTACTGGCAGCCCCTGTGCCGGTACGTATTTAACGCCCTGCATATCAAAAATATCATAATACGGTTTCAGCGGACGTTCTCCCAAGCGTCCAGCGCCCGTAAAAGTAACAGGCGCCCCGCACAACGCGCCAAGCGGCAGCAAAAAGCGCAGGGTAGAACCAGATTCACCGCAGTCACATTCATCACCAGTAGCTTTTACCGTGCCTCCACCGTAAATTTTAACGGCACTGCGCCCTTTAAACCGGCTTGCTGTAAGTTCCGACTGTACACCAAGCGCTTTTAAACAGCGCAGTGTTGCCTTTATATCATCCGACATGCTTATATTGTCTATAACGCTTATGCCCTGTGCCAGCGCGGCGCAGATAATTTCGCGGTGCCCCATGCTTTTGGAAGAAGGCACATTCACCGTTCCGCTTAACGCGCCCGGATATATTTTAACTTTAGCCATCTTTAACTCCGTTTAATATATTCAGGCAAATCCTGCCAGTTTGTTTTCTGCAAAAAACTCGTGCCGATATTTTTTAAAATAACCAGCGTAATGCTGCTACCGCTTTTCTTTTTATCCATACCGGCAGCCTTCAAAAGTTCTTCATTGCCGTAATCAGCATCAACAGGTAAATTATATTTTTTCAGCACATCATAAATTGCCGCCGCAGTTCCTCTTTCCGTCAAGCCCAGCCGTTCAGTCTGCCTTGTTAACAGCAGCATGCCTATGCCAACAGCTTCGCCATGGGTAAAACTTTCGTAATTACTGCATTTTTCCACCGCGTGCCCTATGGTATGCCCAAAATTAAGCACCATACGCTCGCCGGTATCAAACTCGTCATGCTCTACAATTTCTGCTTTTATTGCGCAGCAGCGTTCAACAATGCCGCCGATGTTTTCCAAAAGTTCATCATCGTCACGCATAGCGGCAATTTTTTCAAACAAAGCCCTGTCGCGTATGCAGCCATACTTAATTGCTTCCGCAAGCCCGTCGTGCAAAAAGCGCACCGGCAAAGTTTTTAAAAGCGTAGTATCAATAAGCACCAGCTTAGGCTGATAAAAATTTCCTACAAGGTTCTTGCCGGCAGGCAAATCAACCGCTACTTTGCCGCCCACGCTGCTGTCAATCTGTGCCAAAAGCGATGTAGGAATCTGCACATAATCAACGCCTCGCAGAAATGTTGCCGCAGCAAAGCCGCCAAGGTCACCCGTAACACCGCCGCCAAGCGCAACTACAAGGTCGCTGCGGGTAATGCCTGCTTCCGCAAGCCTGTCATAAATTCTGGCGAGCTCCGCCAGGCATTTGCTTTTTTCCCCGGCAGGAAAAACTATGCGCGTTACTTTAAAGCCGCTGCCTGCAAGCGCCGCCTGCAAGCGTTCTCCATAAAGCGCATCAACATTGCTGTCGCTGATAACGGCAGCGCGCTGCGCCTTGCTGATGCTGCGGATTTTTTCTCCGGCAGCATCCAAAAGCCCTGCGGCAATTTCTATATTATAGGATTTTGCACCCAAATTCACCCTGATAATGCTCATAAAACAATTTCCTTCCTGTGGCAGGCTGCCTTTTGCAAAAACTCCTGCAAACCTTTACGGTTATTTTCGTTAATCAGCTTCTGCAGCGTTTCAATTTGCGTTCTAAAATTTTCCAGTTCGCTTAAAACATTTTCGCGGTTTTCCAAAAACAAATCGCTCCACAAACCTGCGTTAATATCGGCAATGCGCGTTACATCACGAAAACCGCCGCCAATAAACCAGCAGCTTTGCCCGCCGAACCTGTTGCTGTTAATAAGCGCCGCCGCAGCTGCATGCGGCAGATTGCTGGTATAGGCAATAATTTTATCGTGGCTTTCAGGCGTTATTTCTTCCACGTGGCCGCAGCCAAGGCAAAGCGCAAAATTTTTCAGCCAGTTAACTGCCTCTTTGCTGTTTGCATGTGTAGGAACAACAATGTAATTGGCCCCGTTAAAAATTTCCGCCTGCGACATATCATAACCATTACCCTGACGCCCTGCCATCGGGTGGCCGGAAATAAATTCCGCACCTTCCGGCACAAGCTGCTGCGCCTCATAAGGCAGGCTGCCCTTTCTGCCCGATACATCCGTTATTACCGCGCCTTTTTTTATAAACGGCGCTGCCTGCCGCAAAAATTCCGTAACCGCCTTGGGATAGATGCAGCAGATTATTACATCTGCCTCAGCCAGATAAGCCCCGGCATTTTCATAAGCGCGGTCTATAACTCCGTCTGCCAGTGCCTGCTGCAAAACATTTTTATTAACATCCACACCGGTAATGTTTTTTACGCCCAGCCGTCTTAACGCTTTGGCATAAGAACCACCTATCAGCCCCATGCCGATAATGGCAAAGCATTGTTTCTGCAATCTGCTGCAAAAGCCTGCGTCCACTAAAGTCACTCCTTCTATCCTTCCATACTACCAATTATACTGCATTTTACAGTTCTCTGCCCACAATCTTGGCAATGCCGCTCAGTTCACCCATCAAACGTGCGAAACGTTCCGGTTTAAGCGACTGCGCACCATCGCACAAAGCGTGTTCCGGGTCATTGTGTACTTCAATTATTAAACCGTCTGCGCCTGCTGCAACAGCAGCTTTTGCCATCGGCTCAACCATCCACCACAAACCTGCTGCATGGCTCGGGTCTACAATAACCGGCAGATGGCTTAATTTTTTAACTGCGGGAATCGCGCTTAAATCAAGCGTATTGCGGGTGTAGGTTTCAAATGTGCGGATGCCGCGCTCGCACAAAATTACGTTGTCATTGCCGCCTGCCATAATGTATTCTGCCGCCATCAGCCATTCTTCAATAGTTGCTGAAAGGCCGCGTTTTAACAGCACCGGCACGTTGGTTCTGCCAAGTTCTTTTAAAAGCTCAAAGTTCTGCATATTGCGTGCGCCAACCTGAATCAAATCAACGTCTTCAACAAAGCGTTCCAGCATTCTGGCGGACATAATTTCCGTTACAATCGGCAGCCCGGTTTCTTTACGTGCTATTTTTAAAAGGTCAAGCCCTTCTTCTTTTAACCCCTGGAAAGAATATGGCGAAGTACGCGGTTTGAAAGCACCTCCGCGCAGCAATGTTGCACCGGCAAGTTTTACGGATTTGGCAACGCCGACAATCTGCTTTTCATTTTCAACGGAGCAAGGGCCGGCAATAACCGCCAGCTTACGCCCGCCTATTTTTACGCCGCTTACGTCAATAACGCTGTCTTCCGGGTGGAAGCTGCGGTTGGCACGTTTAAAAGGTTCCTGAACGCGCATTACTTTATCGACGCATTCGTTAACCTTCAACATATTCATATCCAGCGCACTGGTATCGCCGATAACGCCTAAAATAGTCTGGCCGCTGCCGACGATTTCATTAATCTGATAGCCTCTGCCTTCAAGATTTTCCTTAATTTTTTTCCATTCCTGTTCCGGCGTGCCGGGTTTCATTACAATTACCATATTTCTCTCCCCTTTAATAATATTTGAATTTTTGATTAAACCTATAAAAAAAATCAGGCCTCGTAAGAGAGCCTGATTACAAAAACTTGTTTAATTTACAGCCAACTGCTGAAGTCAAGGCATCTGTTTACGGTATAACTTCTATGATATTTTGAGCATGCAAAACGGCCAGCGCTAAAGTAAAAATAGCCCTGGCTAAAGCCGAAAAAAGTATGCACTTTTAGCATTTTGCTGCCAAATCTGTTCCATAAATACACACACCTTAAAGTTATTTGATGTTGTAATTTTAACCTGCCGGAATAAAGCCGTCAAGCAAAAATACAAATTTTAGCAAAAATATTTTTTGCGCAAATTATTTTGTAAACAATGTTACAGCAATTTACATAAGCGCCGTTATGCCGCGGTATAATGCCGTACAGGCGCCGATAACGACAAAGGCTTTGCTGAGCCGTATAAATAAACGCTGGTTAATTTTATGAAAACAGCGCTCACCCAGCCACATGCCTAAAAGCAGCGGCAGTGCAGCATAAACAGCAAGCAGCATTAAATCGGTACTGATAAAACTTCCCGCTGCCAACAGCGATGCCATTGTGCCAAGGCTGCCGAAGGCAAAAATCCAGCACATATTGGCGCGCGTTACCGTTTTATCACGCCCTTCTGCCAAAAAATACAGCGCCACCGGCGGGCCGCTGATACTCGTCATTGCCGCCGAAAAACCACTTATAAAACCTGCGGCAATGCGCCCGGCAGTTTTATTCTGTATGTTAATTTCAAATTTTCTGCCCATTAAAAGCATTACGGCAAGCAGCATTATGCCAAGTAAAATTTGTAAATACGCCGCCGGTATGGCATTTAAAACGTAACCGCCGGGAATGCTGCCCATAATACTGCCGAAAACGGTTACCAAAACCGTACGCCACTCAAAATCGCGGCGCGTATTCCACAGTGCCACAACTTTGGCAAGAAACGTGCCGAAAATAATAAACACCACGGTTTCTTTAGGCCCTAAAACCGGCATTAAAAACGGCACCGCCACCAAAGAAAGCGTAAAGCCCGTAACGGCAAAAAACAAAGAAGCTATAAAAACACTTACCGAAATATATAAAACAAATAATATATCCGTAATTTTCAGCCTCCTTCTTTTGCCTTTTATTATGCGTAAATTTTACAATAAAGCCGTTATGCCGCGGTATAACGCCGTGCAGGCACCGACAACAATAAAAATCTGCGTAAGCCTTATAAACAAATGCTGATTGATTTTATAAAAACAGCGTTCGCCAATCCATGTGCCCAAAAGCATAGGCAGAGTAACATAAGCCGCCAGCAGCATTAAATCGCCGCTGATGCTGCTGCCCGAAAGAGCCAGTGAAAACATGGTCCCGATATTGCCGAAGGCAAAAATCCAGCACATGTTGGCACGCGTTACAAGCTTATCGCGCCCTTCGGTTAAAAAATACAAGGCAACCGGCGGGCCGCTGATGCTTGTTGTTGCAGCGGAAAACCCGCTTAAAAAGCCTGCCGTTATACGCCCAACAGTTTTATTTTTAACGCTTAAATCCAAGTGCATACCCATCATAAAAAGCACAATTACAAGTACGGTTCCCAGCAAAATCTGCAAATATGCCGGTGATATGGCATTTAACAAATAGCTTCCCGGCAGGCTGCCGAGCACACTGCCTGCAACCGTTACGGCCACAGTATGCCATTCAAAATGTTTGCGCGTATTCCACAGCACTATCATTTTTACAAGGCAAGTGCCAAAAATTATGAACACAACCGTTTCATGCGCACCCAAAACAGGCATTAAAAATGGCACTGCCACCAGGGCAAAACCGAACCCGGTAACAGTGCTGAATAAAGACGCCATAAATACACTTATTGAAACAAAAACAATAAGCAGTATGTCTGTCATTTTTTATTGTCCTCAGGATTTTCCAGCAGAATCGTCCAGCCTTCTTCCTGACGAATCAGCCCCTGACGCAAAAGACGCCCCAGGGCACGTTTAAACGCAGCTTTGCTGATGCCGAACTTTTCTTTAATGATTTCCATCGGCGTATCATCGCAGTAAGGCATTTTGCCGCCGCGTTTCTTTAAAAAGCTTAAAATATCTTCCGCATCGGCAACCATAGCATGTTCCTTCTGCTGGCGCATGGAAAGGTTCAGCCTGCCGTCGGCACGTACATAAGCCACACGGGCTGTAATTTCCTGCCCGAAATCAAGCCTGCCGCCGGGCACTTCGCTGCGGTGCAGGAAGCCTAAAAAGCGCTGGCTTGTAAAGATGAAAAAGCCTTCCGGCAAAATATTATAAATGGTACCGGTTACAGTATCACCGACTTTAATGCCGGTAGCCGGTTTGGATGCCTTCTGCATTTCCTTGTCCACGCGCATGCTTACAGCCTGACGGCCTGTTTTATCACGGTACAGCTTAACCCATACAAGCTGCCCCGGCGACACATGCCCGCGCATCTGGCTGTACGGCAAAAATACGCCGCGCTCTGCGCCGATATCGACAAAACCGCCGTCACGCGTAACGCTTAAAACTTTAACATAACCAAGCTGCCCTTCACGCATTTTAGGCAGTTTCATGCTGGCGGTAAGGCGTCCGTGCGGGTCGAGATACAGGTAAACCTTAACGGAATCGCCAACCTTTACCTCGGTTTCCTGCTGTAATTTATGCAGTAAAATATCGTCATCGGTATTGCCGGTGCCTGCGTCCAAAAATACACCCATTTCGGAAGCACGCACAGCTTTTAAAGTTACTACATCACCGGGACGGTATTTGGCATGCGGCTGCACTTTATTCATTTTCTTCCTCCGCAAAAGATTCCGAAGGAGCGTCTGCCCACAACTGTTCCAAATTATAAAAATCGCGGTCTTCTTCTAAAAAGATATGCGCCACGCAGTCGCCGTAATCCATTAAAATCCAGCGGCCTTCGGCATATCCTTCTGTATGGGAAGGCAGAATACCTTCTTCTGCCAGTTTTTCTTCAATATTGTCGGCAACAGCTTTAACAAGCGTTACGTTATCTGCGCTGGCAATAATAAAATAATCTGTCAAGGGCGAAAGGTTTTCCATGTTTAAAAGCAAAATATCCCTTGCCTTTTTGTCAGATGCTGCGGCAGCGATTTTGCGTGCTACCTGCTGAGGGGTTAAATTCATTGTTCAGCCTCCTTTGCTGTTTTGTCATTATTTTTTATGTTTTCTTCTGCCTGTCCGGCATTATCTGCTGTACGGCTTTCGGTTTCCCCTTCTTCTTTCATAAAGGGAATACCCAGTTCATCCAAAGTTCTTTCAACCTGCTGCTGCGAAGTGCGCCAATAGCTTATGCCGTCGGGCGCATCATAAAAATCACCGTAAAGCATGCAGCTTTTTAAATTCTGGTCGCCAAAAAGTTTAAAGGTGTTGGCGGCCTTAATCATCGTCATGGTATCCATATCAGTTTCCACATGGCGGTCTACCGTAGAAAACAGCGCCGGTATTTTAGTAACGGTATCAATATTAAAAATCTGCGCCGCCAGTGCCATCATAAATTTCTGCTGGCGCTGCACACGCCCAATATCGCCAAGCTCATCCTTGCGGAAACGCACATACTGCCCGGCAAGCTCACCGTTTAAATGCTGGTAGCCGTGCTTGATGTCAATTACAAGGTTTGCGTAAGGGTCTTCATAATACATATCCTTATCAACGTACAAATCAACGCCGCCGATAATGTCGATTGATTCTTTAAACGCACGCCAGTCTACAAGCACATAATAGTGGATAGGCACGCGCAGAAGATTGGCAACCGTTTGCTTGGCAAGCATTACGCCGCCGTAAGCATACGCCGCGTTGATTTTATCATACCCTTTATGCCCGGGTATCTGCACCATGGTATCGCGCGGCATGGATACCAGCGCCACTTCGTTGCCTTCAGGGTCAAAGCTTGCCAGCATCATGGCATCGGTACGTTTCGGTTCGCTTTCCGCCGCTTCGCTGTCGCCGTCATCAATGCCCAAAAGCAACACATTAATACGCCGGTTAAGCGTTTCATCAACCGTTATTTTGCTGTCTGCGCCAACAACATCAACCTTGGGCGGTGCAATAAGGTTGTCATAACACCATACGGCACCCCAAAAACCTGCTGTTACAATAATGGCCAGCAGCACTATAAAAAATACCAGCCTTCCCCATCTCAGCCTGCGTTTGCGGTGCGGGCGCTGCGGAAGGTTATCTTCTTCTAAAGCCATAAAAATCTCCTAACAGCAAGTTTACTTTTTTAATTTTACAATCAGCTGGTTATATCCAAAAATGCAGTCCGGGTGAATTAAAAGTTTATTGTCCAGCAAATATTCAATGGTATTGGCGTAAGATTTAACCATGGCTTTTTCCAGATTTTCAAAACAAACCTTACGCAGTTTTTCCACGCCGTCAAAATCCCTGCCCGGCTCAATCAGGTCTGCCAGGTATACAACCATATCCAGCTCCGTCATATCGGGAGCACCGGTGCTGTGCAGCCTGATTGCTTCCAAAATTTCCGGGTCGGTTATGCCGTATTTATGTTCCGCAAAATAAGCGCCCATTTTTGCATGCAGCAAAATCGGCTGGCGGCGTTCCACACAATCAACTTCCATGCCAAGTTCTTCGGCTTTCTCAACCTGTTTATCGGTCGGCACTTCACGCCCGCAGTCATGCAAAAGTGCGGCAACGGCAACTTTTTCCAGCGGCATGCCGTAATGCTCTGCCATTTTCAGCGCCGTTTCATAAACGCCGAGCGAATGTTTAAAACGTTTGGGCGGCAATGCTTTTTCCAGCATATCCTTCATTTCATGAATTGTAAGCATTTATTGTTTCCTTCCTTCCGCTTAACGGTATAAACCCTTCTCTAAAATGTAGTCGCGCACCGCTTCCGGCACCATGCCGTCAATGCTTTCGCCGTTTTTTATGCACTCGCGTATTTCCGTTGACGATACGGGCTGCTCAGGCATTTTTAAAAGCATAATTTTTTCTTCGCCAAGCCCGCCGAAATATTCACGCGCACGGGCAAAGGCTTTGGCATAACCCGGCCTTGCCACGGCAACAAACGTAACTTCATTCAGTAATTCATAAATATGGTTCCATGTATTAAGCTGAGGCACGGAATCCGCACCAACAATAAAATACAGCTCATATCCCGGATACTGCTTTTTTAATTCCAGCACCGTATCATAAGTATAGGAAATGCCGCTGCGTTTTAACTCCACATCGCTGACATCAAAATAAGGATAATCCTGTACTGCCAGTTCCGTCATGCGGTAACGGTCTGCTGCCGGAGCAAACTCCAGCCCTATTTTATGCGGTGCAATAAAGGCCGGCACAAAAATTACCTTATCCAAATTAAGGGTACGGTACACAAATTCCGCGCTGCTCAAATGCCCTTTATGAACAGGGTCAAAAGACCCGCCGATAATGCCCAGCTTTTTTACTGTCACAGCTGCTTTCCTCCAAAATAAAACATATCTATCAAGTAATTATATCACATCTTGGCAAAAAATTGAGCAATTTCTTCCAATATCCAGATAATTATTGCAAAAAAAATTAAAGCTTTCAGCCGGTCTTTAATATCAAAAACAGTTTTAGGCCTTCTAAGATATTCATAGAAGGCCATTAAAACTTCTTTATATGTAGTTTTATGCTTTTTATCTTTGCCGTTATTCATAGCGCAGTGCCTCAATCGGGTCGAGCAGCGCAGCCTTGCGCGCCGGGTAAATGCCAAAGAACAGGCCTATGCCGACCGAAAACAGTACCGCTATTAAAATTACAGGTACGGAAATTATCGTCATCCACCCCGCAAAATAACTGATGGCATAAGATGCGCCGACGCCAAGCAATACGCCCAGCGTACCGCCGACAATGCCTATAACCATCGCTTCAATTAAAAACTGCAGCAGAATATTATCATACGTTGCGCCTAACGCTTTGCGGATACCGATTTCACGAGTACGCTCCGTAACCGAAACCAGCATAATATTCATAATGCCAATACCGCCTACCAGAAGGCTGATTGCCGCTATGCAGCCCAAAAGCATGGTAATGGTATTTGCCGTTTCCATCATGGTATCCATTAACGCCGCCAGATTGCGCACCGTAAAATCATCATACTCATCATCCTGAATTTTATGGCGCACGCGCAGGAGCGCTTCCACATCAGCCTGCACCTGGTCAACCACATTTTCATTCTCTGCCTGAATGGTAATGCGGCTGATGTAAGTAATGCCCATCATGCGGTTCTGCGCCGTTGTAAGCGGAATAAATACCACATCATCCTGGTCCTGCCCGCTGGAGGACTGGCCTTTGGTCTGCAAAACGCCGACAACCTTAAACGGCGCCTTATTAATGCGCACAGTTTTGCCAACAGCGTCGCCGTCCGGGAATAAATTATCTACAATAGTCTGCCCGATAACGCAGACACGGTCGCGGCTAGTAATATCACGCTGGTTTAAATTGCGCCCGTCCTCAAGCTGATAGTTGCGGATATCGAGAATATTCGGCGTAGTGCCTTCAACACTTGTCGTCCAGTTCTGGTTGCCGGCAACAAGCTGGTAAGAACGCGAAACCGCAGGAGCTACGTGCGCAATGCCGTCAATCTGCTTTTCTATTGCTTCGGCGTCTTCGGCAGTAAGCCTGGCGCCTTCGCCCATCGGCAAACGTGCGCCGCTCGGCGTACGCCCGCCGCTCATTACAATTAAAAGGTTGCTGCCAAGGCTGGAGATATTGCTTTTTATCTGTTCCTTAACGCCAAAGCCAAGGCTTACCATGGCTATAACAGCACCGACGCCGATAATAATGCCCAAAAGCGTTAAAAAAGTACGCAGTTTGTTGGTAAGCATACCGTCAAGCGCCATTTTAATGGATTCGTTAAACATCTGCCGTCACCTCCACTCGTCACTGACGAGTTTGCCGTCACGCATAACCAAAATACGTTTGGTCTGCTGGGCAATATCCGGTTCGTGCGTAACCATAACAATGGTTTTGCCCTCATCATTCATAGCTTTAAAAATATCCAGAATTTCATAACTTGATTTCGTATCAAGGTTGCCGGTAGGTTCGTCCGCCATAATAATGGCCGGATTATTAACCAGCGCACGGGCAATAGCCACACGCTGGCGCTGGCCGCCGCTCATTTCATTAGGTTTATGGTCAAGCCTGTTGCCAAGCCCTACTGATTCCAGAGCGCGGGCAGCACGCACCATACGTTCTTCTTCGTTTATACCGGCGTAAACCAGCGGCAGCGCCACATTAACCTGTGCCGTAAGTTTTGGCAGCAAATTAAAATTCTGAAATACAAAGCCTATTTCCGCATTGCGCGTATGCGCCAGTTCGTCATCATTGTAACCGGCAATATCGCGCCCGCGCAGAAAATAATGCCCGCTTGTGGGCCTGTCAAGGCAGCCCAGAATGTTCATCATTGTTGATTTCCCGCTGCCGCTCGGTCCCATAATAGAGGTAAACTCGCCTTCACCTATCTGCACGTTAACGTGGTCAAGCGCATGCACAACGCTGTCGCCCATTATATAAGATTTTACTATATCTACAAGCCTGATTACTTCTGCCATGTCCTGCCTCTTTCACGGCCTGTTAAATCGGCCCTCTCATATTGTTCTGCTGGGTAGCGCGCTGTTTAACCAAAAGCACGTCGCCCTCTTTAATATCGCCGGTAACGGCAATGCTGTCCTCGCCCGTCAAACCGACTGTTACATCAACATCACGCGAAGTTTTAGATGCCTCGTCATATACCTTTACATAACGGCGGTCACCGTCATAATAAATGCAGTTAGGAGGAACCATTAAAGTATTATCCTGCTGCTGAATAATAATATTCGTCCTTGCCGTCATTGTAGGCAAAAGTTTGCCTTCCGGGTTGGCAACATCTACATAAACGGTGTAATAAATAACATTGTCTTCCGTAACGGCAGAACGGGAAATAAGGCGCACCGTACCGGTAAAGGTTTCTTCCGGATAAGCGTCAACCGTAAATTCAACAGTCTGCCCTACTTTTACGCGCCCTATGTCAGATTCGTCAACTAAAGTATCAATCTGCATATCGTCAAGGTTAGCCACCGACATAATTACCTGCGGTTCGCTGATACCGGAGCTGATAGTCTGGCCGACAGGAGTAGGCTCGCCAATAATGTAACCGGCAATAGGAGAAGTAATAACGGTATCGTTAACATCGGAAACTGCCTGGTCATAATTAGCTTTGGCCACGATATAATCGGATTCCGCCAAATCATAATCGCTGCGCGAAATTGCGCCCTGAGCCAAAAGCGCCGTATAACGGTTATAAGTAAGTTCGGCATTGTCAAGGCGTGCCTTCATCTGGCGCGCAGTAGCCTCCAAAGCCGTGGCATCCAGCTTTACCAGCACCTGGCCAGCTTCTACATGCTGATTTTCTTCTACCAGCACTTCCACAATTCTGCCGGTAATTTTAGAGCTGATATCGACATTGTCAACAGCGCTTAAACTGCCGGTTGCCGAAATACTGTCCTTCAAAGTACCGTATTCAACTTTAGCCGTTTTTACGGTTGTTTCAACCTGCGTAATGCTCTGGTAATACGAATAACCGGCATAACAAATTGCCAAAAGAATAACCAAAAATCCTATTACATATTTATTGTTTCTGATAAACTTCATTCCAGCACCCCTCCTTATAATTTTCAATTAGCTTTCACTAATTAAATTATAACATTTTCAGCTTTGTTCTTAAATATATATTAAACGCAAACTATGGCAAATTTATGTCAGTTTTTATTTTCTTTTGCGGCACAAAAGTGATATACTAAAACCATAAAGCAACATTAAAGGAGGCATCCACTATGAAAAAATCGTCATGGCTCATATTGCTCGTTTTAGCCTTTATTGCTTACTGCCTGCTGCGCAAAAAACGCAGGGAAAATCAAAGCGTTAATGAAAACTGACCGTTATCATTTAATAGATACTCTGCGCGGCTTTGCGCTGATTAATATGTTTATTTACCATACTCTGTGGAGCATGGCGAATATTTTTCATTATAAAATCAGCTGGTTTCCGTCATTTCATACTTATTTATGGCAGCAAAGCGGCGCATCACTGTTTATTATTCTTTCCGGATTCTGCTGGGCATTATCCAAAAAACATTTAAAGCGCAGCCTGGTTGTCTTAAGCTGCGCTCTTATTATTTTTATATGTACATATTTTTTCAGCAAGAGCAGCGTCATTATTTCTTTTGGCATACTGTCCTTTATCGGTTCGGCAATGCTTATTATGCTGCCGCTTGCTAAAATATTGCGGTTCATTCCGCCATTTGCCGGTTTTATTGTAAGCCTTGGGCTGTTTTTTGCCACAAAAAACATTATTCACGGCACTATTGGTATCGGCAGCTGGCAATATATTTTGCCAACGGATTTTTATGCCAATAATTTTACTGCTTATATCGGCCTGCCTCCGCAGAGCTTTCGTTCTGCAGATTACTTTCCGCTGCTGCCGTGGCTTTTTATGTACACCGCCGGATATTTTATTTATTACTTCGTACAAAAATCTATAAGCAAAAATAATATTTTTAAATTTAACTGCAAACCACTATCACTTTTAGGCCGCCACTCTTTAGCGGCGTACCTAATTCATCAGCCTATAATTATTGTTTTATTATGGATTTATTTTAGGTTATAAATTAAACGAATTATTGTAATTTATAATCGAAATTTATAACTGTACATTTTGGAGAATTAAAAACAAAAATCCTGAAATCCGAGTTTTATCTCATGTGCCAAAATTTATAAAAAAACGATTTTATTAAAAAATTTTACTCAAGGATCAAAAATCATAAACCTTAAGAACGATACTTTGCACAATACTGCAAAGCATGACAAAAAGCGGATGGCATAAGCCATCCGCTTTAGTTATTCTAATATTAAGCTGCAATAAAGCTAAAATTAGAAAGTGAAGATAACTTCGGACCACAAGGTCTGAGAATCAGTATTGCCTTCACGGGATTCATAATCGAAGTATTTAACGCCTGCAACAATGTTTTTAGCCAAAGTTACATTACCGCCTACCTCATAGCCTTCATAACCATCGCCTTCGCAAACATCTTCAGGGAATACTGCATAACCGCTGAAGTTGGTCGGCAGCAGGTATGTACCATACGGACGGTCGCTGTAAGTGGCATATAAGCCCCAGCTGCCTACTTCGGAAGCTTTAGCCCCACGATAGGACAGGCCTACCAACCAACCGTTAGTATCAGCATCTCTTCCCATATCAGCTTCTGCTCTATCGGAAATAGTACCGTTGAACCATGAGCCTCTTAAGGTAAGGTCTTTAGCAACTTCACCGGCAAGAGCTACTTCAACAATTTCATTGTCATTGTAAGTGTCGGCTCTGTAATATCTTACAGCAGTGTCAACTGCACCGAACGCTGCTTCAACACCGGCTACATATGCACGGTCGCCTTTACTCCAAACCTTATCGTTTTCATCTACATAATCCATCTCAAGGTCTTCGCTGCCTTTGAATGCCCAGCCGGTAACTTTTACTTTATCGCCATAAGCGAGTTTTACGCCATCACCGCGAACATCGACTACATCAGCATATGTGAAGTCCTGACGACCTGCTTCTACTTTAACGCCGCCAACACGACCGATTAAGTATGCCCAGTTCAGGTCTACGTCATCATCACCAGATACACCACGGTCAACGCCTTTTTCGTCAGCGCTTTCAGCATAATATTGATTGTTTTCAAAACGTCCTACATAAGTCCAGTCTTCGTTAACTGCACCGTTCACGAACAAACGGGTACGCAGACGACCTTGATGGGATTTTGCATCGCCATCAACATCACGGTAAGAAGCACGGATCTGACCGGTAATTTTTACGTTGTCAGCTTTCTTTTCAAGGTTTGCTACACGTACGCCGAGGCTGTCCAGTTCGTCAGCAAATTCTGCTGCCAGTTTGTCTACGTTTGCGCCTTTAGCCATAGCTTTTGCTACAATCTGTGCCATTTCATAACGGGTCATCAGTTTGTCACCGCCGTAGGTGCCATCAGGATAACCGTCTACTACGCCTTCTGCTGCCAGTTTGTTAACAGCATCATAAGCCCAGTGGCCAGCCGGTACATCGCTGAACGGGTTAGCTGCATATGCGGATGCAGTTACGCCGAGAGCCATAGCCATTGCAAGTACTAAAGATTTTTTCATTTTTTATTCCTCCTCAGGAACATTTTATTTTTATAAAACGCCTGCGGATAAATCCTGTCTTTTTTAGCAACTGCTTCGTGCGAGTCTCCTGGTTTCCTCTACTCTGCAAGTCGCTTACTTCAACAGTAATTATCGTCAGCGTATTATAAACAAAACTAATATTAAGTATTAGAATGCCTAAAGAATAACATAAGTTCACAGATTTGACAAGTTTTTTAAACCAAAATTTTAAAATTTATTTAGAGTTAGGTTTAAGTGTTAAGATAGTTACAAAAACAAATTTGCTTCTTGAAGAAATTTAGTAATTCAATTTTATATCCAAATTTTATCGAAAATTTTAGATATTTCTTAAATTTAGCATTACCTTCTAAAGCATTCCAACTTCTTTCAATATATCGCGCATAGTCTGTAATTAAATTATCTATTGTTTTAAATAAACGCAGAAAAGCGGATGGCATAAGCCATCCGCTTTAGTTATTCTAATATTAAGCTGTTGTAAGGCTAAGATTAGAAAGTGAATACAACTTCAGACCAGATTGCCTGATCGTCGCCGCCTTTATCGCGAGCTTCGAGGTCATAGTATTTAACAGCTGCTACAATGTTTTTAGCAAGAGTTACGTTAGCACCTACTTCATAACCTTGGAAACCATCAGCATCATCATTATGCCAAGCTTTCATCAAACCATTGGTATAGGTATTGTTGGTGTTATCAAGGTAGGTAAGTGCAGGCATATCATAGTAGTTAGCATAAATGCCCCAGCTACCAACTTTAGAAGCTTTAGCACCTTTATATGCCAAACCTGCTACATAACCGCTGTTATCCATTCCTTCATCTTCATCAGCAGAACCATACATATATTCAGCAGTGAGTTTCAAATCTTTAACAACAGGGAATGCTACACCCACGTTCCAAAGATCCATATCCCAGCCATTATCAACTTTATAGTAAGTTGCATAAGCATCAACTACGCCGATTTTACCGGTAACGTCAACAGCATACAGACGGTCTTCAGAATCATACAGACCGAAATCGCTCTTAGCATCGCCAGCTTCAAATTCTTTATCAATCTTTACTTCATCATCTTCTGCAGTATATACATCACTAGCATCCGCTTTACCTACAAAGCCGGTGATTTTAACTTTATCGCCATAAGCAAGTTTTGCACCGTCAAATTCAGCATCAAGGACTTGACCGGTATGAGGTTTAAAGTTCAAACGGCCTGCATCAAGTTTAACGCCACCAACACGACCGGATACATATGCCCAGTTCAGATCAATATCATCATCGCCTGCATTATTGGTATAATCCTGTTCGTTCTGGAAACGTCCGGTATAGGACCAGTCTTCGTTAATCTGACCATTCAAGAACAGACGGGTACGGAGTTTACCATAGTTGCCGCGTTCTTCAGAATCGCCATAAGAAGCACGGATCTGACCAGTGATTTTTACGTTGTCAGCTTTCTTTTTCAAGGTTAGCTACGCGAACGCCGAGGCTGTCCAGTTCGTCAGCAAATTCTGCTGCCAGTTTGTCAACATTAGCGCCTTTTGCCATTGCTTTAGCAACAATCTGTGCCATTTCATAACGGGTCATCAGTTTGTCGCCGCCGTAGGTGCCATCAGGATAACCGTCTACTACGCCTTCTGCTGCCAGTTTGTTAACTGCGTCATAAGCCCAGTGGCCAGCCGGTACATCGCTGAACGGGTTAGCTGCATATGCGGATGCAGTTACGCCGAGAGCCATAGCCATTGCAAGTACTAAAGATTTTTTCATTTTTTATTCCTCCTCAGGAACATTTTATTTTTATAAAACGCCTGCGGATAAAGCCTGTCTTTTTAGCAACTGCTTCGTGCGAGTCTCCTGGTTTCCTCTACTCTGCCCATTGCTTACTTCAACATTTTTCATCCTCAGCGGTTTATAAACAATAAATACCGGTTGAGCGACTCCTCAGTCTCACTCAACTTACTATTATTTTAACTCATAAATCTCAAAAGCGCAAGTTATAAATGTTTAAATTTTACAAAATTTAGCCAATTTTATTTCAGCTTCACTCAGGCACGTTAATCTGCGCCGTTAAAATATTTTCAATCGCAAGGGCTACACCGTCGTTATCGTTGCTTGCCGTTACCATTTTGGCATATTTCTGTACCTGCGGTTTGGCATTGGCAACGGCCACACCAATGCCGGCGTTTTTAATCATGCTTAAATCATTGTTGCTGTCGCCGATGCACATAATTTCTTCCGGCTTAATGCCGAAGCTTTCTGCCAGGCTTTTTACCGCCTGCCATTTATTAACGCCCGGTTCCATAATTTCAAGGTAATTATCTTTGGAACTTGTTACGTCTACACGCCCTTTAAACTTTTCTTCAACGTCTTTCCATGTTGCTTCAAAATTTTCGGTTGCCGTCATTAAAAGCAGCTTATTCGGAGCTTCTTTAATACTGTAAATTCCTTCGCCTATCGCCACAGCCTGAATACCGGAAATTTTAGCATACATACGCGAATATTCGTTTTCTTCTTTTACATATAATTTATCACCTATATAAACCTGTACATAATGCCCGTTTTCTTTAACGTACTGCAATAAATCAAGCGCTGTCTGCAATTTAAGCGGGCTGTTTACATAAACCTTTCCGCTGAGCGCGCCTTTAACCAGTGCGCCGTTATACGAAACCAGAGGCACATCAAGGCCAAGCTTTTGCGCATACGGCTGCATTGAGCAATACATGCGTCCGGAAGCAAGCGTAAAAACAATCCCGCTTTCGATGGCTTTTTTTATGGCAGCTTCATTGCGCGGAGAAATTTCTCTGTTATTATTTAAAAGTGTATCATCCATATCACTGGCAATAAGTTTTATTTTCATAACTGTAAGTTCCTTTCGTATTTAAGTTTAATTTTATTATAACATACTTATGATAATAAAAAACTTTGCTTTTAGCGGCTGCTCAAGTATAATAATTATAAAATACTTTTAAGGCGGTAACATTATGTTTGAAGATTTTTTAAAACGCATGACCAAAGGTTTTGGAGCAACGATGTTTTTGATAACGCTGCCGGTTGTAATGCTGGTGGTTGGTTTATTATGCTATACTATTTTAGATATGTTCGGTTTCAGCAATTATGCATTGCGCCTATCATGCGGTTTTGCGGTTATAGGCGGGGTAATTTTTGCTTATAACTGGAATAACTTTTTAAACCCCAAAGACAATAACAAGTAAAAAATAACGGCATCTGCATTTTAGGCAGGTGCCGTTATTTTTTATTCGCCTTCATCCAAAAGTTTTGCCGCTCTGATTAAATCGCCAAGGGTGTAATTTTCTATACCACTGTTTTTAACAACACCTGCAAGGCCTGTGTCCGAATGGGTCCCGGGGGTACCATATAAAAGTGCATCGGTTTCCACTTCAAAAATGTTTGTCAGTTCGTTAAGCATAGTTACAGTAATGCCGCAGCGTCCACGTTCCAAATTGCTCATATGAGTTTGTGTTACACCAAGAAGTTTTGCAAGCTCAGACTGGCTCATCATTTTTTTTACACGCGCCAGCCTGATATTGGCACCGATTTTTTTGTTGTCTATAACTCTCTTTACAGACATAACAAATCCCCCTTTGTATCCATTGACTTTTTTGTAACAACCCGGCAGATTTTGTTAAAACTACAAAAATCTAAACTCCGTTTTTAACTGTATAAATATTATACACTATTTTTGTCCATTTATCTATTAAATTTTTATATTTTATGCAAAATAAAGTAATTTTTGCGAAACATCCTTTTCTTTTAATATTTAATATAATTTTTATTATATTAAATATAATAAATCCGCTGCGAAAAAAATAACAGCCTGCCGTTTTTAATAATGACAAGCTGTTATTTTTTATTCTTTGTTAAAAAATTTTCTTAAATTCTGCCGTTATATCGCTTATTTCGTCAATATTTTTTATATATGCACTCAATTTTTCAGCTTTCCGGCGTCCACAAACAGCTTCGGCAAGCGCAATAAATTTTGCATTGCTTTCATCCCATGTCATAGGGTTATCCGGGTCACCTTTCGGGTAATCAACCTGCATTTGGTATTTTACGCCGTCTTTCATTTTTATAATAATTTCCGAAGCAAGTTTTGCAGGATTTTCCCTGTTCAACAGCTCCTGTTTTTCATCTTTTACTACTGAAATTTTATCCATCATTTTCTGCATAACAGTACTGCCGCGCGCCTGAGCATTAAATTCGTCAACGCCAACCTTGCCGTAAACAAGCGCCGCCGCTACACAATACTGTATGCTGAATTTGCATCCGTAAACATTCTGCGGCGCAGGATTATTAATAAGAAAATCGGTTATATTATTTACCCTGATTTCCACACAGTCAATCTCTTCCGGATTTATGCCGTGACTGCTGCGCAAGGTTTGCGCGCCGTAAACCGCCGCATGGGCATGTTTGCAGCAGGCGTAAGGTTTAAAAGAATTGTGCTGGATTTTTAAGTCGCCGTAAGAAAGGTTCTGCGTTATTTTTTCTATTCTCGGCGCTTCGGAAAGAGCCGGGCAAAAACCCTTTTCCCCCTCCAGAATTTTACTGGCAGCCGTAAACCCGCTCTGCGCAAGATATGCCGAAAAAACACCGGCACTGGCGGCACGCCCGGCGTGAAGGGCTTTGCTCATTGCGCCTTCTTTTAAAAATTCCCATAAGCCTGCGGCCTGCGTTCCGGCACTGCCGAGGCACATATTCGTCTGCTGTGCATCAAGCCCCAAAAGGGAGGCTGACGCCGCAGCACTGCCGAAAATTCCTGCTGTACCAGTTGTATGCCAGTAAAAATAAGATTCCGGTATAATGGCTTCACCGGCACGCGCACCGGCTTCATACCCGGCGCAGATTGCCGTAAGCAGGGCTTTGCCGCTTTTATGGCAGGCTTCCGCCACGGCAACGGCTGCCGGTATTACAACCGTTGCCAAGTGTATAATGGAAGGATTGTGCAAATCGTCAAAATCAAGCGTATGTGAGGCAGCGCCATTAACAAGGGCCGCGCTTACGGTGTCAACACGCCTGCTGCCGCCGTCAAACACCGTACTTTCCCCAATGCCGCACATTTTTAAAGCAGTTTCGCGCAAAATGCGGGCAGCCTCTTCATGCGCTCCGCGAAGCGCAACACCAAGCCAGTCCAGCAGGCATTGTTTGGCCATCAGCACTGCCTGCGGCGGCAATTTATCAAATTCCATTTCTGCCGTAAATTTTGCAAGCTGAGCAGTTTCATTCATCGCTGTTCACCCGCCTTGTTTAAAACATACTGCCGCTTTGTTTATATTCGCCGAATTCTTCACGCAGCACGCCGCAAATTTCACCCAGTGTTGCATAAGTTTTAACTGCATCAATTAAGTAAGGCATTAAGTTTTCCGTGCCTTTGGCTGCTTCGCGCAGTTTTTCAAGCGCTGCTTTAACGGCTTCGTTATCGCGCGCGGCTTTCATTTTTTCAAGGCGCGCAATTTGCCGTTCACCAACGCTTAAATCTGCCGTAAGCACGTCCTGTTCCGCAAGTTTCTTACTGTCATTAAATTTATTAACACCAATAACGGTACGTTTGCCAAGCTCTACCTCATGCTGGTATTCGTAAGCATGTGCCGCCATTTCCTGCTGCATGTAGCCCTGTTCGATAGCAGCAACGGCACCGCCCATACGGTCTATTTTATCAATATAGTCATAAGCCTCTTTTTCAATTTTATCGGTTAAGGTTTCAATATAATAGGAACCAGCCAGCGGGTCAATGGTATCGGTAACTCCGCTTTCGTAAGCCAAAAGCTGCTGCGTGCGCAGGGCAAGCGTTGCGCTTTCTTCCGTCGGCAGCGCTATTGCTTCGTCATAAGCGCAGCATGCCATGGACTGTATGCCACCAAGTACTGCGCTAAGCGCCTGCCAGGTAATGCGCACCACGTTGTTTAAAGGCTGCTGCGCCGTAAGCACGCTGCCAGCCGTATGCACATGCACACGCAGCATCTGCGCTTTCGGCACGGATGCCCCGTAACGTTCCTTCATAATGCGTGCCCACAGGCGGCGCGCCGCGCGGAATTTGGCAACTTCGCCGAAGAAATCAAGCCCTGCTGTAAAAATCCAGCTGATGCCGGGCGCAAAATCATCAACCTTTTGCCCTGCCTTAATAGCCGCGTCGATATACGCCATGGCATTGGCAAACGCAAAAGCAATTTCCTGCACTTCGGAAGCACCGGCCTCGCGGATGTGGTAAGCACCGACGCTGATTGTATTCCATTTGGGAATATTTTTAGAGCAGTATTCAAAAGTATCGGTAATAAGGCGCATGGAAGGGCGCGGCGGGAAAATATAAGTGCCGCGGGCAATGTATTCTTTCAGAATATCGTTTTGGATTGTGCCCTTTAATGCTTCCGGCTTAACGCCCTGTTTTTCCGCAACGGCAACATACATTGCCAAAAGCACTGCCGCAGGCCCGTTAATCGTCATGGATGTGCTTACCTTATCCAGGGGAATACCGTCAAACAGCGCTTCCATATCGGCAAGCGAATCAATAGCTACGCCAACTTTGCCTACTTCGCCATGGCTGAGCTCGTGGTCACTGTCAAGGCCAATCTGCGTTGGCAGGTCCATGGCAACCGAAAGCCCGGTCTGCCCGGCCTCCAGCAAATATTTATAGCGCGCGTTGGTTTCTTCTGCTGTGGCAAAACCGGCGTAGGCGCGCATGGTCCACAGGCGTCCGCGGTACATAGTAGGCTGCACGCCGCGAGTAAACGGATATTGCCCGGGAAAACCAAGTTTTTCATCATAATCAAAATCTTCTATATCAAGAGGCGTATACAAACGCTGCGTTTCAAAATTTTTGCGTTCCGGAAATTTTGCCACAGCTTTGGCAACCTTAGCTTCATATTCGTTTAATCCCTGCTGCAATTTTTCTTTATCCATGGTAATCCTCCTTATATTTTCATCGTTCCGTATTTTTCGTAATGAGCCTGCATATCAAACGCATGCGTTAAATCCACAGGCATATGGGCGTTTTTTCTTTGCGCCTGCTGCAAATATTCCAAAAGCTGCGCTTTATAATCCGGATGAGCACATTTTTCAATAATCAGCTTGGCGCGTTTAACAGGCGGCAGGCCGCGTATATCGGCAATGCCCTGTTCGGTAATAAACACCATAGTGTCATGCTCGGTATGGTCGGCATGCGTTACCATTGGCACAACGCTGGAAATACTGCCTTTTTTAGCCGTTGACGGCGTGCAGAAAATGGTTAAATAACCGTTGCGCATGTAATCGCCGCTGCCGCCGATGCCGTTCATCATACTGGCACCCATAACATGCGTGGAATTTGCCTGCCCGTAAATATCAAATTCAAGCGGAGTATTAATGGAAATAACGCCCAAACGGCGGATAATTTCCGGGTTATTGCTGATATCAAGAGGGCGCAGCACTATGCTTTTACGGTATAAATCAGGATTTTCCTTATACATCTGCCATACATTCGGCGACGGCGTAAAAGCGCAGCCCGATGCCTGCGACACCTTGCCTATTTTGATAAGGCTGAATACCGCGTCCTGCAAAATTTCGGAATACATTTTCAAATTTTCGTATTTTGACTGGGACAGCCCCATTAAAACAGCATTAGCAATACTGCCTACGCCGGACTGTATGGGCAGCATCTCCTGCGGCAGACGCCCGTATTTTTGTTCGTGTTCCAAAAATTCAACCAGAAAGCCAGCTATTTTTATACTGTTTTCGTCGGGCGGATTCAAATTGCGTACATGGTCAACAATATCCGATTCCACAATGCAGGCAATTTTATCAAGGCCGCATTCCAAATACGGTGAGCCGATTCTGTCACCGACATGGTAAATTGGTATTTCCGTTCTGTGCGGCGGTTTGGCGCAAATGTAAATATCGTGCATTCCTTCCATATTTAAAGGAATTGTTGTGTTAACTTCAACGATTACTTTTTTGGCATGCTTTACAAACATGGGTATATTGCCAACGCCCGGGCCAAGTACAATGCTTCCGTCGGCGTTTACAGCGGCAGCTTCAACAATTGCCACATCCACATTGCCGAAAAAGCCGTAATCTACCTGTTGGGCAAAATGGCTTAAATGTAAATCTATATAATCAATCTGGCCGCCGTTAATGCCTGCCCGCATAGATTTATTGGAAGCCGCATAATAGGGCATTCTGCTTTTAACGCCGCCCACTGCAGCAAGTTCTTCCTCAATTTCCGGGCCTACCGAAGCGCCGCTCCAGATATTAATGCGGCATTTTTTGCCGTTTTTTATGGCTTTTGCCAGCGCCATTGTTGTTTTTTTAGGATAACCCGACGGCGTAAAACCGCCGACACCGACGTTCATGCCATCTTCAATAAGCGCAGCCGCCTGTTCCGGTGTTGCTATTTTTTCAAACAACGCTGTACTGCGCAGCCTGTATGTTCCTAACATTTTACCCCCTTCTTTCGTAACAACTTATACCTTAATTATAGTGTAAGTGTAAAAGCATATAATGTAAAATACTGTTTTATTGCAATAAATATAATTTTTATTTATATGTTTTTCCTGGCTTTTAATAAAAAACACTTTAATAAAAGGCTTTTAAAAGCTGAAAGCCACTAAACTACCGCAAACATATAAAATTTTATTATATAACTTAGCTGATTTTATCATATCTTTATATATTTTTAGATTTGTAGTATAATCTAAACAGACAAAATTTAAAGGAGTTTTTATGAATATAGAATATTACCGCAACTTTATCGCCATAGTAGAAGCCGGCAGCATATCCGCCGCAGCCAAACGCGTTGCAGTGGCCCAGCCGGCATTAAGCAACCAGCTTAAAACACTGCAAAAAAAATTCGGCACACCACTGCTTAACTTAAAGCGCGGCGGCCATACAGTTGAACTTACCGAAGCCGGCTGCATTTTATACAACAAGGCAAAATATATCTGCTCCACGGAAGATAATATTATTAAGGAAATTGCCGACTGCGCAGGTGGTTTTTCGGGCACGCTGCGCCTCAGCCTGTCGCCGTCAATGTCAATTTCCTTCATTAAAAATTATTTAAGCCGTTTTTCACGCCAGTACCCGCAAATAAATTACGAGTTGTACGAAGTGCCTATCGACGAACAAACGCAGCAGCTTTTGGACGGCAAAACAGAAATAGGCATTGCCAACGCTCCGCTTTTGCAGGTTAACCGTTTTGAAACTATTTACCGCAAGCGTGACCGTTTAATTGCACTTTTTCATAAGGACAGCCCCTACCTTAACGGCAATAAGCCGCATATTCTGCTTGACGATTTGGAAGATGTGCCGTTATGCCTGTCGCGCGGGTGCAGCACGCTGTTTTTAAACACCTGCAGCGATTCGCGCCTTTTGCCGCAGGTATTAAGCATTAATACAACCAAACTTTCCACCATTGCCTGGGCTACGCAAAACATTGGCGTTGCCATAGTACCTGCCGAAAAGTATGAATTGTTTGACCCCTGCCTGGTGCCGAAAGAAATTGAGGACGAGCGTTTATTTGTCGAAAAGACACTCTCTGTTGTTAAAGGCAGGCCACTTTCGACCGTTGCCAAAACCTTTGTTAATTTCTTTTTAGAGAATTTTTGACATAAGGAGCATTTGCCATGCAGAAAGACAAAATAAAAAGCCCGTTTTACTACTTCTTTTATCCATTTGTCTACATAATGGCCGGCTTAATTTTACTTTTTCATTTCTGCCTTACTGCCCTGGAGTTAACCAAAACATACGGCCTGATGTACGGCAGCCTATACTCTCTGCTGATTCTTGCCGCCATAGCAGCCTATAGCCCGCTGCTTTACGCAACCGGCAGGCTAATAAGCTCCAAACTGAAGAAAAATCCTGCCATCAAAAAGATGGCCGCTTATGCCGTACAATGGGGCATTTCGTTTATTATCCAAAGCTATTACTTTGATTTTTCGGTATTTGCCCAAAGCAACGAATTAGCTGTAATAAAAGTAGGCTCTTTTCTTTGGGTTTTTCTTTCGATATATATTTTTCTTAATTTTTGGCTGCTTACTATATCCGCCATAAGATATTACATTTTTTCCGACAAATAATAAAATGACCTTTTTTCCTATATAAAATTTTAATAAAAAGAAGGTGTTTACATGCTCAAACTAATTTCCAAACACGATTGCTGTGGCTGTACAGCGTGCGCATCTATCTGCCCTAAAGGCTGCATTGCCATGACAGCAGACAGCGAAGGTTTTTATTACCCTGAAATAAATGAAAACCTTTGCATTAACTGCGGTTTGTGTGAAAAGGTTTGCCCTTTGCTGCATAAACCGGCCCAGCATACAATTTTAAATGTTTACGGAGCCAAAAATTGTGATGACGACATACGTTACACCAGTTCCAGCGGCGGCATGTTTACGCTGTTTGCCAACGCTGTCTTACAAAGCGGCGGTACGGTTTTCGGGGCAGAGCTCGACGATGCTTTTCAGGTTTGCCATACCAGCATTACAAATACCGGCGAACTTTTCAAACTGCGCGGTTCCAAATACGTGCAAAGCAATATGAACGGTATTTTTAAGCAGGTACGCACATTACTTGCCGGCGGCAAAAAAGTTCTGTTCAGCGGCACGCCCTGCCAGATTGCCGGACTGAAAGGATTTTTACTGAAAGATTACACAAATTTACTGACGGTTGACGTTGTGTGCCATGGCGTACCAAGCGCCAAAGTGTATAACAAATACCTGACAGAAATTGCCGCAGATACCGGCGAAGCCGTAACGCAGGTTAAATTCCGCGATAAAGCCGATGGCTGGAAACGGGGCAAAACTTTATTTTTAACGGAAAATCACTGTATGGGTTCATCCAAACGCCGCGAAACATATATGCGCCTGTTTTTAAACAACGTCAGCATCCGCCCAAGCTGCGCCGACTGCGCATTTAACAATAAACGCAGCCTTGCAGATATAACCATTGCCGATTATTGGGGCGTTGACAAACAATTTCCGGAATTTGATGATGACAAAGGCATTACGCTGGTGCTTATTAATACAACCAATGGGCAGCATCTTTTCGATAGTATAAAAGACAAAACAACTTATATTTCAACAGATTTTGAAAAAGGCGCCGAATATAATCTTGCAGTCAGCAAATCATTAGGGCTGCATCCCAAACGGCAATATTTTTTTGATAATCTTGAAAAGAAAACCTTAAAAGAACTGGAGGCAGAAATTCTGCCGCCGGTATAATAAAAAACAGGGTTCACTGCATTATTTTACGTTTGCAGCAAACCCTGTTTTTATTTTTTTATATTTTTATTTTAATGTTTTTATCTCACATCCGGCATTTTTAGCACAATGCTCGTCAATAATAATTTTGCCAATCCGTCCGGCATGTATATACCCGCTGAGCGGATTTTTTACGCTTTCCACTGTTCCTTTAATTCTGGCTTTTACGTCACTGTATTCAAAGGCCAAATCACAATCCTGCATTTCACATTCTTCCATAATCAGCCCTTTAGCATAGCATAAAGGCTGCGTACCAATTATTTTGCATCGTATAAGATGCAGATTCTCAGAATACCAGGCAAGGTATTCGCCTTTTATAATGCTGTCGGTAACGGTTACGTTTTTGCTGTGCCAGAAAGCGTCTTTAGTATCGAATACGGAATTTTTTATGGTTACGTTTTCTGCATACTGAAAAGAATATTTGCCCTGCATCTTCAGCCCGTTAATTTCAAGATTACGGCATTGTAAAAACGGATAAACGGAAACAAGTCCGCAGTTTTCAATCTTCATTCTGCGGCAGAACCAGCCGAATTCTTCAGAATTTATTTTACAGTCTTTTATCGTTACATCATCACATTCGCGTACGGCTTTAATACCGTTTATTTCCGTGTTTTCAATAACAAAATTTTTGTCATACCACATTGCAGCACGGCAGGTTTCCGTCATTAACGAATTTTCCATGCTGCCGCCGTTTAAGTGCCACAAAGGGTAGCGCAGCAAAAAACGGCAGTTTTTTATGTTAATATTGCCGCATTCTTTCAGCAGATTCCCCGTCAAGCGGCCCGAAAAATTCGCAGTTCACTACGTCTGCATTATGTAAGCCATATAACGCACGTTCTTCATCCATTGTGCGGTTTTGAATAATATTCATTTTACCCCCTGCTATAAACTAAATTCAATTTTTGCACTGCTTTTGCCTGCGGCTTTTGCCAGATGTTCCGTATTTTCTATTCTGCCAATTATTTGCCTTAAGCCTTTTTACCAAACATGTACGCTTCATTCATGGCGGGCATACTTTTTACATCGCCCGGTTTTTCCGCTCCAAGCCCGCAAACTACTCCCTTTAAGCTTGCATTTTCAAAGCAGTCAATCCATCCCTGCAACCCTTTAAGCGGCCCTTCGGAAGCAGTCTGTTCAGTATCTGCAGCAGTAATTAAAAAGTAAATATCCGTAAAATTATATTCCGCCGGGAAAAGCGGATTGGTACGGTCTAAAAATGTTTTAAGCTGACCGCACATATCATAAAAATACACAGGCGAAGCAAAACAAATAACATCTGCCTGCTGCATTTTGGGCAAAATTTCTGCCATATCATCGTTAATAATACATTTGCCTGTTTTCTGGCAGGCAGCCTTTGCAAAAATTAATGCTTTTGCCGCGCAAGGTAATTTTTTCTGCTTTATTGCCGCTTTCCAATGCTCCGCGCATAAATTCATCAGCCAGCATATCAGAATTGCTGCCGTTTCTTAAACTTGCCGAAATTACCAAAATATTTTTAGACATCCTTAAGTCCTCCCTGTTTCAGTTTAAAAATTACATAATCCAAAATATCAAGTTTTTGTTGTTCTCCATGAATTTTTTGCAAAAGGCGGTATCGTTCTTGCTGCAAAACAGGTAAAATTTCCTGTTCGCCATATTTTTCCTTTATTTGCAGGCAGGAAGCTATAATTTCTTTGGCACAGCCGCAGTCTTTTAAAATGCTTTCCAAAATAACTTTTTCGTCTTTTTTCAAAGCACCCGCCTCCTTTGTTTATAAGTATAATCTTTCTGCAATTTGCTATCAAATACCTATATTGAATTGAGATTCATGCTTGACGGGCATATAATATCAACTTATAATTTTTATCATGGGAGGTGTTTTAAATGGAATTAAGGGTTCTGCGCTATTTTCTTGCTGTTGCCCGCGAAGAAAGTATTTCCGATGCGGCAGACTTTCTGCATATTACCCAGCCAACCTTATCGCGCCAGCTGATGGATTTAGAAGAAGAACTTGGCAAACAGCTTTTAATCCGCGGTAAGCGCAACCGCAAAATTGCTTTAACGGAGGACGGTATGCGTTTGCGCAAACGCGCGGAGGAAATTATAGCGCTTGCCGATAAAACCGAAGCCGAATTTTTAGCGGAAGGGCGGGATATCAGCGGCGATGTTTATATTGGCTGCGGGGAAAGCGACGCCATGCGGATAATAGCGAGAACGGCAGTGCGTTTAAAGGAAGATTACCCCGATATCCGTTTCCATTTATACAGCGGCAATGCCGAAGATGTTTCCGAGCGCATGGAAAAAGGACTGCTTGATTTCGGCATTTTTATTACCGCAGGTGATATTGATAAATACGATTATTTAAAACTTCCGGCTTATGATACCTGGGGTGTTATTATGCCTAAAAATGCGCCGCTGGCAGCAAAAGAATATATTACGCCCTCCGATTTGGCAGATTTGCCGCTGATTGTATCGCGCCAGGCAATTAACCAGGAACTTACATCATGGGGGCAGCAGCATAATATACATTTTGATATTGCCTGCACCTATAATCTCGTTTTTAACGCCGCTATTATGGCAGAAGAAGGTTTTGGGTATGTATTATCGTTAGATAAACTTGTTAATACCGGCAAAGGAAGCAGCCTGTGCTTCCGTCCGTTAAAACCGGATTTAAAAGTAAATTTAAGTATTGCCTGGAAAAAATACCAGATTTTTTCCAAAGCCTCTCAAAAATTTCTGGAATACCTGAAAAAAGAAATAAATGCATAAAAAGAGGATAGCAGCCTGTAACAGACTGTTATCCTCTTTTATCAGTTCTAAATTATACAATAGCTTTATCCGGTTTAACAAAAAGCCACAATACGGCACCGGCAATGCCGGAAACAGCGGTTACTGCCAAAGCTGCCTGCCAGCCATAAGTGGTTGCAACCCATGCCGTTACGCTCGGCGCCAAAACACCGCCTATATTGCCCCAAAAGTTCATCCAACCGGAAACAGAACCGGCAAAGCGGCCGCCCATAGAAATTACGCTTGACCAGGAAGCACTCATTGTTAAGCCCAAAGAACCTAATGCAACCGAAAGCCAGAAAACATTCATCATCGGGTCTGCCGTTCTTGTTGCGATAAATAAAGTGCAGGCGCAAAGCAAAATTCCAACGGCACCGGTAGAAGTTTTAACAAGATTTTGAGAAAATCCGGCAGCAATAGCTTTATCAGACAGATATCCGCAGCAGGAAACCACAGCCATCAGCGAAAGCCACGGAGCAGCAGCCCACAGGCCCATTTTAGAAAGGGAAAAACCGTGTACTTCCATTAAATAAAGCGGCAGCCATGCCAAGAATACATACATAATGTAGTCAGTTATCATAAACTGCAAACCAAGGGACCAAAACTGAGAAGATTTTAATAATTTGCCCCATGGAGCAATTTCTTTTGCTTCAACAGTATTTTCGCGTCCGTCATTAATATGTTCAAGTTCAGCTTCATTAACATACGGGCTTTGTTTAGGATTATCGGGTACAAACTTAAACCACAAAACACCAAGCAGAACACCAATAACACCAAACAGCCAAAATACCGCTTTCCAACCTAAAGCAGCCATTAAAGCTACCGTAACGGCCGGTCCTACAACCGGGCCAAAAAAGCAGCCATTTAAAATGAAAGAACTTACTTTGCCTTTTTCGCCTTTATTAAACCAGCGATGACCGGCAATAGCCGCAGCAGGATAAATAGGTGCTTCACCAACACCGAATAATAAACGAACGGTTGCAAAAGAAAATTTACCGCTCGCAACGGCTGTAAGCGCTGTAAAAACAGACCACCAAACAACTGCCAGAGAACCGGTTAAGCGATGCCCAAAGCGTTCAGCCATCATTCCGCCCGGAACCTGAAATAAAGCATAACCTGCAAAAAAGAAGGACTGAATTAAACCCATATCAATTTTAGTAAAACCAAATTCCTGCATAATTACAGGTGTTGCAACTGATAAATTTACTCTGTCCATATAAGATACAAAGCTGATTGCAAAAAATAAGCCAGGCAACCTTCCAACGAAAATTTGTCATAGTCTTTCTTTCCATCTTTCCCTTAACTCCTTTACAATAAAATAAAAATCACCATACCCTTTAATTTAATATGTATACAAGGGTTATTAGTATTTATATTAAATGGATAAAAGTAGTAAGTCAAGCGAATTAAGGAAATTTGCGAAAAATTTATGTCAACTTCACTTTTTAGCCACAATATTTGCAACAAAATTTACAGTTGCTTTATGCTAACAAAACAGCATTTATTAAGGAAGAACGTTTTGAAAAGAATTTCAATAAAAGATAAAAGAGAAAAATAGAAAAACAGAAAATAGAAT